>Ga0224523_1000226_pt1 | contig 34858 bp, 26 predicted proteins | sample CFST50metaG_FD_182732 | JGI IMG/M metagenome (GOLD analysis project Ga0224523, IMG submission 182732) | Peat soil microbial communities from Stordalen Mire, Sweden - C.F.S.T50 | ecosystem: Environmental > Terrestrial > Soil > Wetlands > Peat | place: Sweden: Norrbotten County, Stordalen Mire... | reverse complement strand
GTCCTACGCTACTGAAGGGAACAGATTTGCGCCAGCACTTTACTCCTGGCACCGTTTCAACAGGATCTTCAGTGATCACCTGTGTCAGATGAAACTTTTCAATGTTTTTACGAGCAAGACCGATAGCTTTTTTTAGTTCAACCGGGATTAAAGAGGTTGATTCTTTTATCTCTGTAGCTGGAACTTTAATTTCAGAAAGGGTGACATTATCAAAAAGAGCCTCATATTCCATGAGTGCTTTATCACCTCCGGATTTCACTCTTTTAAGAATGTCCCTTACAGGCTTATCGAGATTTGCATCGTTAAGAACAGGTCTCTTACAGAGTCCTTCCCAGCTCTCTTTCTTTGGAAATAATATTGTGTCCATCACTTTATCATTTTTTCAATCGGTATTACTAGTATTCCTTCGGCACCAGCTGATTTAAGCTGATCGATCCTTTCCCAGAACTCATCTTCTTTTACAACTGAATGAAGCGAGCACCAGCCTTTTTCAGCTAGAGGCAGTATTGTCGGACTCTTCATTCCGGGGAGAATCCTGCATATCTCCTGTATGGATTTTTCGGGAGCATTGAGGAGTATATATTTGTTTTCACGTGCATTCTTGACTGCCCTGATCCTGAAAAGGAGCCGGTCGAGTATTGCCTTTTTTTCTTCCGAAAGTTTCTTATTACCTATTATCACTGCTTCGCTACGAAGTATTGTTGAGACTTCTATGAGTCCATTTGTCATCAGTGTGCTGCCTGAGCTTACTATGTCGCAGACGGCATCTGCAAGACCAATTCCGGGAGCAATTTCGACGCTGCCGCTGATCTCCTCGATTTCTGCTTTGATATTATTTTCAGCAAAATAATTGGAAAGAAGTCTTGGATAGCTCGTAGCAACTCTCTTGTTATTGAAATACTGAGGTCCGGGATAGCTCTCTTCCTTTCGGATTGCCAGGCTCAGTCGGCATTGTGCAAAACCCAGCTGCTCCAGTATCGAAACGTCTTTGTTCTTTTCAAGCACTATATTCTCTCCGAGTATCCCGATATCTGCAACCTGCTGCTCGACATATTGTGGAATATCGTCATCCCTCAGGAAAAGTATCTCGACGGGAAAATTGGCTGCCCTCGTTTTAAGTACACTGATTCCATTTGAGAATTTTATTCCGCACTCTTCAAGGAGTTTATGTGAATTTTCGCTTAGCCTGCCGCTCTTTTGTATCGCAATTTTAAGTTCACTCATTTTTTTTTGTTTATGTCCTTGCGCTGCAGGCTTTTAATAAAAAACCCGCCTGTGACTACGCTCAGACGGGTTTATGATATTTTTGTTTAAGCACATATCAATATCTCCTCGCCTGGGGGCAAGTATGAGAATGATGCTGCTGTGATGAAAGCCTGTTCATTTCTTTAAAATATGAATGCAAAGATAATGTTTATTTAATAAAAATCAATAATCATTGATAAAAAACGATATTCTTAAACTTTTCAGACCCTTTCAGCTACCAGGTCCCCAACCTGGATAGTTGAATATCCCATTTTCCCGGCTCCCATATCTTTTAGCTTATTGGCAGTAACATCCATAATAGCTTTTTCGATAGCCAGGGCAGCTTTCTCCTCACCCAGATGTTCAAGCATCATTGCGCCGCACGATATTGAAGCGAGCGGATTTATAATATTTTTGCCTGTATATTTTGGAGCAGATCCGCCAATAGGTTCAAACATCGAAACACCCTCAGGGTTTATATTTCCGCCTGCAGCAATACCCATTCCTCCCTGGGTAATAGCTCCAAGATCAGTTATAATATCACCGAACATGTTGGTTGTAACAATTACGTCGAACCATTCAGGGTTTTTAACCATCCACATGCATGTCGCATCAACATGGTAATATTCACGTTTAATGTCAGGATAATCAGCTTTCCCGATTTCATGGAATGCTCTTTCCCAGAGATCAAAAACATAAGTTAATACATTGGTTTTTCCGCACAGAGCCAGGGTCTTTTTCTTGTTTCTCTTCCTTGTGTATTCAAAAGCATACCTCAGGCAACGGTCGACCTGCATACGGCTATATACCATATTCTGGACTGCAACTTCATGCGGAGTGCCTTTCATCGTAACACCGCCAATACCTGTATATACATCGCCGGTATTTTCCCTTATAACCACATAATCAATATCTTCAGGTCCCTTATCCTTAAGCGGGGTTGCGACTCCCGGGTATAGTTTAATCGGCCGGAGATTAATATACTGATCAAGTTCAAAACGGAGTCTGAGCAGGATCCCTTTTTCAAGTATACCCGGTTTGACATCGGGATGTCCGATGGCTCCAAGAAATATTGAATCAAATTTCTTAAGCTGGTCGGTAGCAGAATCAGGAAGTATCTCACCGGTTCTCAGATACCGTTCTCCTCCGAAATCAAACTCTTCGAAATTTAGCTTAAAACCAAATCTCATAGCTGCGGCACTAAGCACTTTTCTGCCTTCCCTGACTACCTCTGGTCCGGTACCATCCCCGGCAATAACGGCAATGTTATAAGTTTTACTCATAAATGTCTAATTAATGTAATTCATTTGATTGATTTATTAACAGATTGTTGCCTATTTTAAATTCATTATTATAAACGATATTCATCATTTTTTCAGTGGCTTTGATTGCCGATTCAGTCTGGTCGGCATCGAGCCCTTTTGTTTTGAATTCCTTCTCATTGATGCTCCATGTTATTATTGTATCGACCAGTGCATCGGTTTTACCTCCTGGAGGAATAGAGACCTGATAGTCGATAAGAAGCGGAAGCTCTTTCCCGAGCCCTTCGTATATTATTCTTATCGCTTTCATGAATGCATCGTACTGGCCATCGCCGGAGGATGTCTCCTGGTAAATCTTTCCATCAATTTCAACCTGGACGCTGGCATGCGGTTTCAGACCGAATGATAGTGAAAGAGAGTAATTTTTTATGAAGATCCTGTATTCTGTTCTGTCATTGCCAAGGACATCAGATATAATGAAAGGCAGGTCTTCGGTTGTTACATTCTCTTTCTTATCTCCCAACTCAATGACTCGCTGGGTCACTTTATTAATTGAATCAGGGCTCAGGAATAATCCGAACTCTTCAAGATTTTTGCGAACCGTCGCTTTTCCCGATTGTTTTCCAAGGGCATATTTCCTTTTCCTGCCGAATCTCTCAGGCATCAGATTATTGTAATAGAGGTTGTCCTTGCTGTCGCCATCGGCATGTACACCGGAGGTCTGTGTAAAAACATTCTCTCCGATTACCGGCTTGTTGACCGGGATCCGTATGCCGCTGAAAGTCTCGACAATCCTGCTCACCTTGGTTATCTCGAATTCGTTGATGCCTGTCTCAGCATTCAGATGGTCGTGAAGGAGACCAATCACGCTTGAGAGAGGAGCATTCCCTGCTCGTTCTCCGAGACCGTTAATGGTGGTATGGATGCCTGTAATTCCTGCCCTGACTGCCGAGAATACATTTGCAACTGCAAGATCATAATCGTTATGTGCATGAAAATCAAAATGGAGGGACGGGTACCTGTCCACAACTTTTTTACAGAAGTCGTAAGTCTGTACCGGGTTCAGGATTCCCAGGGTATCGGGGAGCATGAATCTTTCGATATTCTCATCTTTCAGGGAATCGAGCATATAAAAGACGTACTCCTCAGAATTTATCATTCCGTTCGACCAGTCCTCGAGGTAGATATTTACCTGCATATCAACCGATTCAGCTTTTTTGAGTATCTTCCTGATATCATTTGCATGCTGTTCAGGGGTCTTCCGGAGCTGCTTTTCGAGATGGCGCAAAGATCCTTTGGTGAGGAGATTGATGACTTTTCCGCCTGCATCATTTATCCAGTTAAGTGACAGATCGCCATCCACAAAACCGAGTACCTCGACCTTCCTCTGGAAATTATTATGACGGGCCCACTCAGTTATCTGCTTCACAGCCTCGAATTCACCGGACGAAACCCGTGCTGAGGAAACCTCTATACGGTCGACCTTAAGATCTTTCAGAAGCAGCTTGGCGATATGTAGCTTCTCGAGAGGAGTATACGAAACTCCCTGAGTCTGCTCTCCATCCCTGAGGGTGGTATCCATTATCTCAACTCTCATTGACGAAGGGAGTTTCTGAATTCATATGCCGTTATCATTTCCTTGATATTCAGCAGGTAATCAATATCATCGAGTCCTTTCAGCAGGCACTCTTTTTTATATGGGTTGATCTCAAATTTCAGAGACTCACCTGTTGGCAGCAGAATAAGATCCTGTTTTTCAAGGTCAATCCTGACTTTTGTATCCGGAAACTCCCGGATCATTGCCAGCAATCTTTTCAGGAATTCTTCGGGAACAACAACAGGCAGAAGACCGTTATTCAGCGAGTTGTTCCTGAAAATGTCGGCAAAGAAACTCGATACAACCGCCCTGAAACCGTAATCGGCAATTGCCCATACGGCATGTTCACGGCTCGATCCGCATCCGAAATTTTTACCGGCAACAAGGATCTCGCCTCTGAACTTCGGGTTATTGAGAACAAATTCCTCGTTTTTATTTCCAGTCTTGTCATATCGCCAGTCGCGAAATAAATTTTCTCCGAAACCTTCACGCGAAGTAGCACTTAGGAACCTTGCGGGAATTATCTGGTCAGTATCTGTGTTTTCCAGCGGCAATGGAACGCAGGTTGATTCCAGAATATTGAATTTTACTTTTAACATTTTTTCTTGTAATAAAGTATTGTTAATTATTTAACAGATCGGCCGGATCGGTTATTTTTCCGGTTATGGCTGAAGCTGCAGCAGTAAGAGGGCTCGCAAGTAGTGTTCTTGAACCAGGACCCTGCCGTCCTTCGAAGTTCCTGTTGGATGTGGAAACAGCATATTTTCCTGCAGGTATTTTATCTTCATTCATTGCCAGGCATGAAGAGCATCCAGGTTGCCTTAGCTCAAAGCCGGCATCCTTCAGTACCTTGTCAAGACCTTCCCTGATTGCCTGCTGCTCGACTCTCTTTGAGCCCGGTACGATCAGAGCAGTTACTCCGGGAGCTTTCTTCCGTCCTTTCACGAATTGTGAAAATGCCCTGAGGTCTTCAATTCTGCCGTTGGTGCAGCTGCCCAGGAAAACATAATCAATCGGGTGGCCAAGGATTTTTTCTCCCGGCTTAAATCCCATGTAGTCAATAGATTTCAGAAATGAAGCTTTTCCTTCACCCTGGCTTTCCGCACCAGGAATCGTATCATCTATTGCCATACCCATTCCTGGATTTGTTCCGAATGTTATCATCGGCCTTATTTTTGAAGCGTCAAACACGAGTTCACGGTCAAACACACAACCTTCATCACTCTTTAAAGATCTCCACCTGAGAAGCAGAGATTTGAAATCGGGACGGCTCTCGACAGAGTGTATCCTGTTGAGATACTCATAGGTGGTAAGGTCCGGTGCAATGAGTCCGCCCCGGGCACCCATTTCAATGCTCATATTGCATATAGTCATTCGCCCTTCCATGCTGAGAGCTTCAATGGCAGTTCCGCAATATTCCACAAAATAACCTGTCGCACCTCCTGCTGATATTTTAGAAATTATATAAAGTATTATATCCTTGGCTGTGACACCTTTCTGAAGCGATCCGTTCACAGTGATCTTCAACTTCTTTGGTTTAGGCTGAAGAACGCATTGTGAAGCAAGAACCATTTCGACTTCGCTGGTACCGATTCCAAAGGCAATGGCGCCGAATGCACCGTGGGTTGATGTATGGCTGTCGCCGCATACAATTGTAGTACCCGGAAGCGTATATCCAAGCTCCGGACCGACAACATGCACAATTCCGTTCTTTGGGTGATTGATACCGAAGTATTCAATCCCAAATTCACTACAATTATGATTCAGGGTTTCCACCTGTTTAAGTGACAACTCATCCTTAATAGGCAGTTCCTGTTCTTTCGTCGGAATATTGTGATCAGCGGTAGCTGTTGTCTTGCCTGGACGAAAAACAGTTATACCCCTGGTTCTCAGTCCGTCGAAAGCCTGGGGACTTGTAACTTCATGGATGAAGTGGCGATCGATGTACAGGACGTCAGGGCCGCCTTCAATCGATCGCACAACATGGCTGTCCCATATTTTATCAAATAGTGTTGCTGGTGTCATTTTGTTTATTTTATCTTGGATATTGCATCAATAAAGGCTTCTACCGAAGCAGTTATAATATCAGTATTTGTCCCGAATCCGTAGTAGATCTTATCCCCGTGTCCAACCTGAACATGGACCTTTCCGAGGTCGTCGCTTCCCCTGGTAATTGCCTGGATCAGGAACTCTTCAAGATGTACTGTCTTGCTGATGAGATGCTTGACAGCAGTAAATGCAGCGTCTATAGGTCCGTTACCTGAGGCAGTTGAAGTATGAACCTCGCCGTTGACTTTTAATCCAACAGTAGCTACTGGAATTGCAGATTTTCCGCAGGTAACCTGGAGCAGTTCCAGCTTGAGCGATTTCTCGCCCTGGAAAACTTCTCCCGTCAGGATCCTGATATCTTCATCGTTTATCTCCTTCTTTTTGTCGGCAAGCAGCAGAAAGCGATGATACACATCGTCGAGCTCCTCCTTGCCCAGATTGAATCCAAGAAGCTCAAGACGGTGATTAAGTGCCGCTCTTCCGCTTCGGGCAGTAAGAATTATCGATGACTCCCTTATTCCAACTTCAACCGGATCAATTATCTCGTAATTCTCCCTGTTCTTGAGAACGCCATCCTGGTGGATGCCTGATGAGTGCGCAAATGCATTTCGGCCGACAATGGCTTTATTTGCCTGTACAGGCATGCTCATAAGGGTTGATACAAGCCTGCTTGTGCTGAATATATGCTTGGTATTAATGTCGGTACGAAGCTTAAGGTCGTGATGGCTTTTGATTATCATCGCTATCTCCTCGAGCGATGTATTACCGGCCCTTTCTCCGATTCCGTTTATAGTGACCTCTACCTGCCTGGCCCCGTTTATGACACCCATCATTGTGTTTGCAGTGGCCATGCCAAGGTCGTTATGGCAATGTGTTGAGATCATTGCTTTGTTGATATTTGGGACATGTTCTACCAGGTATTTTATTTTTGCACCGTACTCTTCCGGCATACAGTAACCTGTAGTGTCAGGAATATTTACGACTGTAGCGCCGGCATTTATTACAGCTTCAATCACCCGGGCGAGATATTCATTATCGCTCCGGCCTGCATCTTCGGCATAGAACTCTACATCATCGACAAATTTCCTGGCATATTTTACTGAATCGCAAGCTCTCCTGATGATCTCCTCGGGAGTAGTCTTTATCTTGTATTTGATATGAAAAGGCGAAGTGCCTATCCCGGTATGTATTCTTTTTCTTTTTGCAAACTGAAGAGCTTCGGCAGCAACCTCGATATCTTTTTTAACTGCACGTGTCAGCGCACAGATTACCGGGTTTGTTATAGCTTTTGAAATTTCAACCACGGATTTGAAATCGCCCGGGCTTGATATCGGAAAGCCTGCCTCAATAACATCCACACCGAGAGCTTCCAGCACCTCCGCGACCTCTATTTTTTCGATAGTGTTAAGCTGGCATCCGGGCACCTGTTCACCATCTCTCAGGGTCGTGTCAAAAATAATTACCTTATCATCCATTTTTATAAGTTTTTATGATGAGTTATTTTTTAGCCGGCCTCAGCTTCCTGACAGCAGCACCAGTCCTCCATAATTCAGAATTGCCCATCTCCTTAAGTTCTGCATCAAGCATTTCCTTGTAGTTCAGAGTCCCTGTCGACTTAAGCACTCTTACGCACTCCTTGCCCGATTTCACTTTCCTGTACAGATCTTTAAATACGGGAAGGGTGGCCTTCATGAATTTCGGACGCCAGTCAAGCGCTCCCCGCTGAGCTGTTGCGCTGCAATTACTGTACATCCAGTCCATGCCATTCTCATCAACAAGCCTTATAAGGCTCTGGGTAAGCTCCTCAACAGTTTCATTGAATGCTTCGGAAGGAGAATGCCCGTTAGTGCGGAGCACCTGATACTGTGCATCCATGATACCGGCAAGCGCACCCATGAGAACACCCCTTTCCCCGGTGAGGTCGCTGTAAACCTCTTTCTCGAATGAAGTGGGGAAAAGATATCCTGAACCTATTGCAATTCCCAAAGCTAAAGTCCTGGCTTCAGCTTTCCCGGTAAAATCCTGGAATACTGAATAGCTCGAGTTTATCCCCGCTCCAGCAAGAAAATTCCTGCGGACACTTGTCCCTGATCCTTTGGGAGCGCAGAGAATAACATCGATATCGGCAGGAGGAATGACGCCTGTATATTCCTTATAAGTAATAGAAAAACCGTGTGAGAAATAAAGGGCTTTGCCTTTTGTAAGATGCGGCTTAAGCTTCGGCCATAATATACGCTGTGCTGCATCGGAGACCAGATATTGGATTATTGTACCTTTTTCGGCAGCTTCTTCAACCGGGAAGAGGCTTACCCCGGGAACAAATCCGTCCTTTACTGCCTTGTCCCAGTCGGCTTTGAATTCGGGAGCCTGTCCGACAATTACATTGATCCCGTTATCTTTCATGTTCATTCCCTGCGCAGGTCCCTGGACACCGTATCCTATGACTGCAACAACTTCATCTTTAAGCACTTCACGCGCCTTTGCAAGTGTGAATTCTTCTCTTGTTACTACATCTTCAATAACACCGCCAAAATCGATTTTTGCCATGATTTAAAATTTTAATTTGAGTTATTTACTTGTTCTTTACTTTTGTCTAGTGACTTTTGTCTTTTGTCTTTTAATTCTTATTATAAGTTTCAATCTCTTCAGGTGCAAATCTGTTAGCTTCATCCATCTCCTTGAGATATGAATTGAGTTCTTTAACCTGTTTTGTGATTGCGACCCTTCCCGAGCGGACAAACTGCAATACGCCGTATGGTTCGAGCTGGTTCAGAAGCTCGGCTATTTCAGATTTATGGCCCGTCTTTTCAATTATGATATATTCGGGTGAGACCTCAAGAACTCTTGCATGCTGGTTCCTCACGAGATGATCTATCACGTTTCCCGACATCAGGCCTTTTGTTGTTACCTTGTAAAGGGCAATCTCCTGGTAAATGATCTCATCTGAAGTATGAACAAATACCTTAAGGACATCAACCAGCTTTTCCATCTGCTTCGCTACCTTCCTGACCATATCGGGAGTGGTCTTTACAACTAGTGTTAGCAACTGAACACCTTTTACTGCAGATTCCGAGGCGGTAATGCTTTCGATATTTATCTGCCTGCGGGTCAGTATTATCGTTATCTGGTTCAGGATCCCAATGTGGTCCTCACTGAACAATGAAATTGTAAATTCCTGTTTCATGATTTATAATTAAGCGTTACTTCTGAAACTGATGCTCCGGGTTCAACCATCGGAAGGACATTTCCCTCCTTATCAATATTAATATCGAGCAGGTACGGTCCTTCTGATTTAAGCATTTCGATAATCGATTCTTTCAGTTCAGACCTTTCATTTACTTTCCGTCCGGGTATGCTGTATCCTGCAGCTATTGCAATAAAGTCTGGATTTACCATCTTCGTGGAGGCGTACCTTTTATTGAAGAACATATCCTGCCACTGGCGTACCATTCCAAGGTATCCGTTGTTAAGGATTATAATTTTAACAGGAACTTTATATTGCATGATAGTCCCGAGTTCCTGGATGGTCATCTGAAACCCTCCATCTCCAATGAATGCAACTACCTGCCTGCCCGGATTGCCGATCTTAGCACCGATTGATGCAGGCAGTCCGAAACCCATTGTTCCCATTCCACCCGATGTTACCAGGCTGTTCGGGGTTGTGAATCTGAAATACCTTGCAGCAGCCATCTGGTTCTGCCCGACATCTGTAACAATTATTGCATCGCCTCCTGTCAGATCCGAAACCATGTTTATGACTTCACCCATCCTAATATCGCCTGAATCTGGTTTTGTCTCCGATTTAATAACCTTTTCAAATTCAGTCTTGTCGCAAATCCTGAATTCCCTGATCCATGATTCATAAGTTTTCTTCATGACAAGTGGGATCAGGTGGCTTAGCACTTCTTTTGCATCATTATGAATTTCAAGATCGACCTGGACATTTTTATTGATCTCGGCTTCGTCTATTTCAATATGTATTATACGTGCCTGTTTTGCATATTTCTTCAGGTTGCCGGTAACCCGGTCGTCAAAACGCATTCCTATAGCAATTATCAGATCGGCCTCGTTGGTAAGCATGTTTGGCCCGTAGTTGCCATGCATGCCCAGAAACCCTGCATAGAGCCTGTGACCGGAAGAAAAAGAGGATATACCCAAAAGGGTGACGGCGACGGGTATTCCGGTTTTTTCGGCGAATTCCCTGAGTTCCTTCTCCGCTCCGGAAATAAGAACACCATGCCCAGACAGTATCAAAGGCCGTTCAGCATGATTGATCATTATCGCAGCCGATTCGATAGCCCTGGTATGAAGCGGTATATGTGGATTATAGCTTCTCAGGTATGTGCATTTTTTATATTTATAGCTAAGTTTTTCATTCTGAGCATCCTTTGTGATGTCAACAAGTACGGGGCCCGGCCGGCCCGTTGTTGCTATATAAAATGCCTTTGCAATTGTGTCCGGGATATCCTGTGCTTTCTTTACCTGGCAATTCCATTTGGTGACAGGCATTGAGACTCCAAGGATATCCGTCTCCTGGAAGGCATCGGTACCGATAAGAGTCGAGACCACCTGTGCAGTTATAAATACCACCGGTACCGAATCGAGGTAAGCATTAGCGATCCCTGTTATAAGGTTTGTCGCTCCGGGACCGGAAGTTGCAAAGCATATTCCAGGTTTACCCGATACCATTGCATAGGCCTGGGCTGCGTGGGCAGCCCCTTGCTCGTGGCGTGTCAGGATATGCCTAAGCTTATCTTCGTAATCGAGGAGCTTGTCGTATACCGGCATTATGGCCCCGCCCGGATAACCGAATATAGTGTCGACACCCTCTTCGATGAGGCACCTGAGGAGCGCATCAGCACCTGTTATCTGCTCAACACCATTAAAACTGGTTTCTTCGGCGGTTGCTTTCTCTTTTTTCATGTCTGTTTCTAATTCTGTAATCATATGTTTCGATACTTTATTCACATCGTTTTTACATCCCCTCATCCCCCATTGGCTTCTTCTATTCGCCAACCGGAGAATTCAAAGGAGGAGATTATTTACTTTTTTTATTTTTATCTTTTTACTTTTGTCTTTTGTCTTTAACCTTTAAAAAAACCACCCCTGCCCCTCCCGGGAGGGGAATCATCAAACTAACCGAACTGCTCCTTTGTCGGCTGAACTTACGAATGCGGCATAGGCCCTGAGTGAAGCAGGAATATCTCGGTTTCTATTTCCTGGCTTGAACGCTTCATATCCTTTTAATTCTTCTTGCTTCATTCTATTATTCATCTCATCTTCAGAAAGTTTAACATTTAATTTTCTGCCCGGAATATCGATCTCTATAATATCGCCATCCTTTATCACAGAGAGTTCTCCGGCTGCAGCAGCCTCCGGCGACACATGACCCACTGACAATCCGGATGTACCTCCCGAGAATCTACCGTCAGTGATCAGCGCACATTTTTTATCAAGACCTCTTGACTTGAGATAAGAGGTAGGGTAGAGCATCTCCTGCATTCCCGGACCTCCTTTCGGTCCTTCATAGCGGATTATGACAACATCACCTTCCCTGACCTTCCCATCGAGGATGCCGACGGAAGCCTCCTCCTGTGATTCGAAAACCACTGCAGGACCGGTGAACGAAAACAATTTTTCATCGACTCCTGCGGTTTTTATAATGGAGCCGTCTTTTGCCAAATTCCCGTATAACACGGCAAGTCCGCCATCTTTGTTATATGGGTGCTTAGTATTGCGGATGCATCCTTTTTCCCTGTCAGTATCAAGTGTATCATACATGGTATTTTGAGAGCCCATTTCAATGCTTCTCTTCATTGCCGGAGCGCTCCCGTAAAATTTATACGCTTCAGGCTTTGCCTTACCTCCAAGGATATCCCAGTCATTGATGGCTTCTTCCAGCGACTTATAATCAACTCTCTTTACAGAAGTATCTATCAGCCCGGCACGCTTTAGTTCACCCATTATTGCCATGATACCGCCGGCGCGGTTAACATCCTGAACATGGAAGTGTGAGCTTGGCGCAACTTTGCATATATTCGGAATCTTTCGCGAAAGTGAATCTATATCTTTCATTGTGAAATCGACTTCTGCCTCATGAGCCAGGGCAAGCAGGTGCAGAACGGTATTTGTAGATCCGCCCATAGCTATATCGAGCGACATAGAGTTCATGAAAGCTTCTCTGGTTGCGATTGAACGGGGAAGTACGCTTGCGTCGCCATCAGAATAATATCTTTCAGTTATTCCGACAATGAGCCTTGCTGCTTTTTCGAAAAGCTTTGTACGGTTTGAATGTGTGGCAACTATTGTTCCGTTTCCGGGAAGGGCAAGCCCCAGAGCTTCATTGAGGCAGTTCATTGAATTTGCCGTAAACATGCCTGAGCAAGAGCCACAGGTAGGGCAGGCGGTTCTTTCCATCTCATCAAGTTCCTTGTCGCTTACCTTATCGTCAGCAGCATCGACCATTACATCGACCAGATCGAGAGGACGGTCTCCAAGCAGGCCTGCTTCCATTGGTCCGCCTGAAACAAATACCGCAGGAATATTAAGGCGGAGAGCCGCCATCAGCATTCCCGGAGTTATCTTGTCGCAGTTGCTGATGCATATCATAGCATCTGCGCAATGGGCATTGCAGACAAATTCAACGCTGTCAGCTATGAGCTCACGAGAGGGAAGGGAATAAAGCATTCCATTATGACCCATCGCTATTCCGTCGTCGATTGCAATTGTGTTGAATTCTGCAGCAAAGCATCCGCTCTTTTCTATTTCTTTCTTTATGGTCTGACCGATTGCGTGAAGATGAACATGCCCGGGTACGAACTGTGAAAAGGAATTTACTATTGCAATCACAGGTTTGCCAAAGCTCTCCTCTTTCATTCCGTTGGCTCGCCACAGGCTCCTGGCTCCTCCCATTTTCCTGCCAGTCATTGTTTTCAGACTCCTTAGCTGGTTCTTCATTTTAAAATCAGTATTTAAAAAAAAAGCTTCCCGGTAACCCGGAAAGCCTTTGTATATTTATAGCTACATATTATTCCCGGTTCACTTGTTTTGCACAAGAAGGATAAGAATGAGGGCAATAATATGTAATAAAGAAAATCGCATTGTTTATTTCAAATAGCTTGACAAAAGTACAGATATATTTAATATATCAAAGAAAAAGTAACTTTTTTATGAAAATAATTAAATAAAGTATTTACAATATTTAATAAAGTATCATTAGTTTAAAGGATTATGACCCACTTGACAGCCATTCCCCCCGGAGGAAATAAGAAAGGGTATATTATAGCCTCAAAGGCAGCACGAAGGGACACCAAGGTATATTTATTCCGTGGTGAATCTTGTCATATATCCGCTCCCAGCTCCAGCACATAGAAGGCAAATGCCTATCACTGAACCGAAACGCTTAGATTCACAAACAGGATCCATGATGGTACAAATGAATGGTTTGATTCTGACGCTTTACACTACACAAAGTAAGTATCTTGCACTAAATCCCTGTGAAGGGAGATAGAGAAGTAAAGAATAACAAAAAGATAAAAAGCACTGCTTCAAAATGGAGCAATGCTTTTTTTATGATCTCATTACAGGAATCCGGTAGATTTCTCTTAATTTTATTAGAGGAAAATTTTCACATTATGAAGAGAATATTTATAATTTTTCTTCTGGCAGCTTCGGGAATAGTTCTTTATTCCCAGAAACCCGGAACAGGTCCTTCCAGGAACCCAAGGCAGGAGAAGATCATCAATTCAGGCTGGACATTTAATTATTTCGCTGATGAACATGCCGACGACGGTTACCAGTCACCCGGATTTGATGATTCAAAGTGGCCTGCAATAAGCATTCCGCATACATGGAGCACATTTGAGACTACTGGCGAGATCCATCCATTCATAAAGGATCCATCGGAAAGCGATGATCCTTACTGGTGGACCGGATGGGGATGGTATCGGAAGCATTTCACTGTAAGCCCGGGCCATACCGAACAAAAGATCTTCATTGAATTTGAAGGGGTCCAGAAATATTGCAAAGTGTGGATTAACGGGAAGTACCTCGGCGACCACAAAGGCGGTTACGGTTCGTTCGATTTTGATATTACACCCTATATTACTGAAGGAAAAGATAATGTGATTGCAGTTGCTGTAAATAACAGGCAAAAGGACCAGTATATGATCCCGCCCATGGCTGCTGGTAATTTTGATGTGTACGGAGGAATTTATCGCGATGTTACTATAGTAATAAAAGATAAGCTTTTTATACCTATGCAGGGATCTGCATCCCATGAGGGCGGAACTTTTGTAACTACACCGGCTGTATCTGAAAAGGAGGCCACAGTAAGGGTTCAGACCTGGGTAAAGAACGATAATACCCAGCCTAAAGGGTGTACTCTTAACACTTATATCCTTGACGCAACAGGCAAAACAATACAGTCGATAAAATCACAATTTACTATTCATTCAGGCCAGCTGTACAAATTTGATCAGACTTTTAAACCAATCAAAAAACCTAATCTATGGTCGAATGAATCTCCCTACCTTTACAGTGTTTATTCAGAGGTAACGGATGGCACGAGGGTTACGGATGCCTTTTTAAGTCCTCTCGGCTTCCGCTGGTTAAAATGGGATTATAAGGAGAACTTTCTCTATGTAAATGGTCAGAAAATGGTTATCCATGGAGGAAACCGCCACCAGGAATACCCATGGCTTGGAGATGCAATCCCTAAGTGGATAACCTTGATGGATTTCACGGATATTAAGGAGAACCTGAACTATAACTTCATGCGAACAGCCCATTACCCTAATGATAAATACGTATATAATCTTACTGACAAATTCGGTATCGTTATAGATGAGGAGTCGCCCAGCATAAAGAATCAGGATTTCTCACCCGAAGTTCAGCAGCAGATGATGAAAGAGATGATACGGCGTGACCGTAATCATCCAAGCATTATGTTCTGGAGCATGGGGAATGAAACCAACCATGCCGTGGACTCCAAGTACACAGTATCTGAAGATACTACAAGGATTCTGACAGCATGGCGCGTGCTGGAGGGATCGGCTGGTGTATATGTTCATCATACCGACGAAAACCTATCTTTGGAGAACCTTTTGAGATGTACAATAAGAGGGTGGTACAATAAGGATGTAAAGGACTTTGAACCTTCTGATGCCCAGCAGTGCGGTACTGAAGAGCATCAGCAGAATATGCTCATAGCAAGCGGAAAGTTAGGTACAGGAAACCTGTGCACATGGATTTATGAGGATCACGGAGCCGACCGGGAGTATCTTAACTCACCGCTGCTTCATGTAAATCCAAAAGGATATGTCGATGTCTACAGGGTGCCGAAATATGCATATTATATCTGGCAGGCAACATATTCTCTGAAACCCATGGTCTTCATTCAGCCTCATTACTGGAGAACTCAGTATCTTGGACAGAAGAAGGATATCGTAATAAGCTCGAACTGCGATAAGGTTGAGCTTAAGGTAAATGGGAAAAGCCAGGGTACTCTTGTTCCCGATCAGAGCAATTTTCACTGTGTTACTTTCAGGGATATCCTGGTCGAGAATGGGAACCTGACTGCAGTGGCGGCCAAAGACAAGCAAACTATATCTTGCCAGGTAGTTATGGCAGGCGATCCTGCAAGGATCATCCTTAAAAGCCAGGTTCAGAAATTTAATGCCGACCGCGCTTCTGTTGCAATAATAACTGCAGATATTGTTGATTCCAAAGGAACACATGTCTATGGGGCAAACAACCCGGTAAAATGGTCTGTTTCAGGACCGGCAACATTGGTCGGGCCATCAGTATTTGAGTCAGATATTAACAAGCATCATGAGCTTGAAGGAGTCTGGTACATGGATATGCCGGTCTCAAATGTTATCAGATCGACAGGCAAGCCGGGAAGAATACACATTTCGGTTTTAGCTTCAGGCCTGGCCTCCGGGTCCTGCGACATTGATGCTCTTGAAATTACGCCAGACAACTCTGTTATTATTGAACCCGTTCCTGTTGATGAAGGAAGAAAACCCGTTGCCATAGCCTCATTCGCACAGGAGAGACTCGATGAAATACCAGCAGAGATCAAACCGACTTATGATGAACTGAAGCTTTCAGCCTCTGATAAACCGGGATATGCAAAAGTTGTAAAGGATTATATCCTGAAAAATAACCAGGCCATTGATACTTCATCGGTTGAGTTCAGATCATTGAACAGCCTCTTTGCATCACAGCTATTGAATAATAATGGCCACCTCATTGCTGATGATTATAACTTCAATATCAGCCATTATAATAACTGCAGGCTTATATCAGGTTATATCAACAGTCTTAAGCTACCGCAGCTCTTTAAGGACGGGTTAAAAAAATATTATGCGGAAGCTGTCATAACCAAAGGAATAGAAAAAAATGCCGGCGACGAAATGAACTGGATGAACTGGATCCCTTCCGGAGGTATAGTTATTATTTCCCAGGATGGAGCATTGCCTGTATGGCCCAAAGGAATAATAGTAACTAATAAAACAAATCTTGCTGAGCTTATAACTCTGGTTTATCCGGTTTTTGTGAATTATGATGCAGATGCAAAAGAGCGTGCCCTGACTTTCACCAGTAAAATGAATCCTTATATCAAAGTTGAATCAGCCAGCGAGCAGAGCAGGGAAGGCGACAAGCAGAAGGTAACGACAGTCTCGTATACTGCAATAAAAGGGAAGCCGATACTTATACCGCTAATTAAATTTATCTCTCAATAAAACCCTCTAAAAGTTCTTCAAAATATTTATTTCAATCCATCAAAATTATATAATCGTTAACTCAGGCTTTCAGATGGTATCTTACATCATAGAATCAAGAAAATTTGACTTCTCGGAATCTATTTCAGCTTTGAAGGTTCTCTTTTAAACTATCTTTACTTAGAATATAGAATCATAGATACATAAGGCTTTCTTTGGATGTATCATTGCCACGAATGTGGCACTATGTTAATGACCCCCGGTGCAACCGGGGGTTGCAAGCTTGCCTGCTGATCTCAAGCCCTGAATAGGCTTAAGATATTTCAAATTAATCTCTGTAAATAAATTGTTATATTTCGTAAAATTCTTAAACCCATTCAAAATGAAAAAACACAAACTGTTATTTTTTGCATTGATACTTCTGGTAGCCGGCACTCTGTCGGTAACCCTCTATTCGTGTAAGACCTCTAAACCGGCAGTTTCATCGTCTAAAGGAACGGTTCTTCAGAAGAACCTTGGACTCCAGCTCTATTCTATTCGCGACTCAATAATGAGAAATGTTCCTGCTGCAATTGAAAAGGTGGCAAAAATGGGATACAAATTTGTCGAACCTGCCAACTATGCCAATGGCAAGATCTATGGGATGGATCCTGTGGCATTTAAGGATCTCTGCAAAAAGAACGGCATGTTTGTCATTTGTTCTCATGTGAACGAGGCTCTGCCTTCTGCTGAGAACTGGGATAAAGCAATGGCATGGTGGGACCTCTGCATCGATACCCATGTAGCAGCCGGTTGCAAGTTTCTTGTACAGCCCTCTATGGGAGGCGATGCCTACAAGGATATCAATGTTCTGAAGAAATATTGTGACTATTTCAATGCCGTAGGTGCAAAATGCAAAGCTAAAGGCCTCCGTTTTGGCTATCATAACCACGACCAGGAGTTCTCGACCAAGCTAGACGGCCAGACTATCTATGATTTCATGCTTAAAAATACCGATCCTTCAAAAGTGATGTTCGAGATGGATCTTTACTGGGTCGTTGAGGGAGGAGCAAATCCTGTGGATTATTTCAATAAATATCCCGGACGCTTTGAACTATGGCATATTAAAGACAAGGAAGAGATAGGTGCAAGCGGCAAGATGGATTTTGCTGCAATTTTTGGAGCGGCAAAAAAGGCAGGTTTGAAATACGGCGTTGTTGAAGTTGAAAGATATAATTTCGATGAGTACACAAGCTGCAAGAAAAGCATCGACTTTTTAAATGCTGCTTCTTATGTAGTTATGCCAAAATAAATCATGAAGCAAAGAATAGCGGATTCGCTCCTCTTTCCACTTCTTTTCGTAAGCTGTCTGAACAGGTTCTTTACCCGGAAGTGGTATAAGCTGAAAAACAATTGACATTATGCGCTCGGCTCTTGTTATTATTTTCTCATGGATTCTTCTTACCGGTATTAATTGCCAATCAGGTAGCATTCCGGGTAAGAAGAATGATAGCCTGGCATTTCCCTGATAAAATGACTCTTTTAAAATAAACATAATACTTAAACAATGAAACTATCTGTATCAAACCTTAAACTGATCCTGCCTGCGCTGGCACTTGCCCTAATGACAGTTTCATCACAGGCAAAGGTGGTGTCATTTACTAAGAATAGCGACGGGATAACCTGTACACTTGACAAAGGGTTCTTGAAAGTGAAAATCTGCATGGACAATATGGTTGAGGTGAAGTACACTTCGCTTCCTTTGTTCCTTGACAAACCTTCACTGGTCGTCACCGATGAGTGGAAATCTACTCCTGGTTTCACTGTAGCTGAGAATGCAGAGGAAATTGTCATTTCCACAGCTGACTTAAAGGTAGTAGTAAACAGGTCAGACAACTCTGTCAGATATACTGATTTAAATGGAAACATCATTCTTTCAGAAGACGGATCGCAAGGCAAAAAGATGACAGAAGCTACCATTACCGGTATTCCGACTTACAATTGCACAACTCAGTTTATCTCGCCTGCCGGCGAATCCCTTTATGGGCTGGGCTGCCATCCCGAAGATTCCCTTTCAATAAACTATAAGGGACGTAACCAGGATATGGCTATCAAATATATGACCGGGGCAATTCCGGTCCTTCTGTCAACAAGGGGTTATGGGTTAATGTGGGACAACTACTCAGCTTCCAGCTTCTTCGGCGCTGAGGCAGCAAATACTAAATTCAGGTACGTGTCGGAAAGCGGCAATATGGTCGATTACTATTTTATATACGGTCCCGGTTTCGATCGCATCATAGCTGCCTATAGGGTTGCAACGGGTGCTGCACCTATGTTCCCGAAATGGTCTTTCGGCCTTTTCCAGTCCCAGGACAGGTATAAAAGCCAGGCTGAGGTTCTGTCGGTAAAAGACAAATACCGCAATGCGAAGATCCCTGTTGATTGTATTGTTCAGGATTGGTTTTACTGGGAGCCTAATGTTATAGGATCTCATGTGATGTGGCCTGAAAGGTACCCCAACCCTAAAGCAATGGTGGATGAGCTGCATAAAGCAAATATACATGCCATGATTTCGATCTGGCCTGTCTTCTCTAAAGGAACAAATACTTTCGACCAGATGGCACATTCCGGCGGAATGACGGATATTCTCTGGGATAACGCGATGACACATATCCTCGATAGCTATTATGATGCCCACAGTCCGCAGGCCCGGCAGCTTTACTGGAAGCAGGCTTACGACAGCCTGGTAGGACGTTATGGATGGGACGCCTGGTGGGTCGATCAGTGCGAACCCGATAACGGAGGCAATCTTGATGCGAGAAGGAAAAGCAACTTCGCAATCGGAAGAGGTATCGATTATTTTAATACATATTCCCTGATGCATTCAACCGGTTTGTACGATAACTGGAGAAAGGATATCCCCGAAAAAAGAGCCTTCTTCCTCATCCGTCAGTCTTTTGCCGGTGAACAAAGGAATGCCGCAACCTTATGGTCGTCAGATATTACCTGTACATGGAATGCTTTCAGGAACCAGGTACCTCAGGGAATTAATGCCTGTGCATCGGGTATTCCTTATTGGACTTCTGATATCGGAGGGTATCATTTTCACTGGATGCCGCCTGACTGGTCAACTCCGTCTAACCGCGAGCTGTTTACCCGATGGTTCCAGTTCGGCGCTTTCAGCCCTATTTTCAGGATACATGGGAAAGGTGAGAGGGCACTCTTCTCCGACAACTGGGATGCTAAAACAAAATCAATCCTCCTGAATTACGATAACCTGCGTTACAGGCTTATACCATATATTTATTCTCTTTCGTGGAGGGTTACCAGCCAAGGCTATACCATTATGAGGTCGCTTGCATTCGATTTCAGGGAGGATGAAGACATTAAGTCAATTCCCGACCAGTATATGTTTGGCTCTGCATTCCTGGTGAATCCAGTCACCAGGCCAATGTACTCGCTTCCGGGAACAAAAGATCTGAAAGGTACACGGAAAGTCTACCTTCCCAAATCGGCAGGATGGTATGACTTCTGGACAGGCAAGCTGATTCCGGGCGGACAGACAATCGATGCAGCAGCCCCAATTGAAACCATTCCGCTATATGTAAAAGCCGGTTCCATAGTGCCCATGGGTCCATATCTTCAATATGCAACAGAAAAAGCTTCCGACCCGCTTGAGATACGTATATATCCGGGCGCCAATGCAGAGTTTGTATTATATGAGGACGAAAATGATACTTACAATTACGAACAGGGCAAATATTCCACAATTATTATGAGCTGGAATGAAACGGAGAATACCTTAACGATCGGCAGCCGCCAGGGCAACTTCCCGGGAATGCTGAAGGACCGGACCTTACGGATAGTCTGGGTTAGCAGTAATAACGGAACCGGGATTGAACCGGCCAAACAGGCATTGACTGTTCAATATTCAGGGAAGGAACTTAAAATTAATTCAAATTTAAAGCATATAAACAAGTAGCTGATTTTACGATACCGTTATTCCATATTATTAATTTTAATATTTTATTAAAATAATAAATCTTTATGAAAAGAATTGTAGTTGCAGGCGCCGGTGGTTTTATAGCCGGACATCTGGTAAAAGAGCTGATTAAAAAAGGCCATGCAGTAAGGGCAGTCGATATTAAACCATTAAATGAATGGTACCAGGTATCCGAAGAAGCAGATAATTATGTTCTTGATCTTCGTCTCAGGGAGAATTGCCATAAGGCTGTTAATGGATGCAATGAAGTACTCAATTTTGCTGCTGACATGGGCGGTATGGGCTTTATAGAAAACAATAAAGCCGCCTGCATGATAACCGTCCTTATAAATACTCATCTGCTGATCGCTGCCCGTGAATGTGGAATTGACAGGTATTTTTATGCATCATCCGCTTGTGTGTACAATGGCGATAAACAGACTGATCCTGATAATCCGGGATTAAAGGAATCTGATGCCTACCCTGCTATGGCTGAGGATGGATATGGCTGGGAAAAGCTTTTCAGCGAACGTATGTGCCGCCATTTTTCAGAGGATTTTGGACTGACGACCAGGGTTGCCAGGTTCCATAATGTATATGGGCCATTCGGTACGTTTGATGGTGGCCGCGAAAAAGCTCCTGCGGCAATCTGTAGGAAAGTAATCGAAGCCGGCATAACCGGTAGGAAAGATATCGTTATATGGGGTGATGGTTTCCAGACCAGGAGCTTTATGTACATCGATGATTGTATAAAAGGTATTCAGGATATCATGTACAGTAATATCAACGTGCCGATAAACCTCGGAAGCACTGAAATGGTTTCCATAAACGAGCTTGTTGACATCGTGGAGGATATTGCAGGATTGAAGCTCCAGCGGAAATATGACCCTGATGCCCCGAAGGGGGTCAGGGGACGGAACAGCGATAATACCCTGATCAAAAAATACCTTAACTGGGAACCATCCATTCCGCTTAGGGATGGAATGAAGAAAACATATGACTGGATACAAGAACAGATTATATCTGAGAAGGGTAAGAAGAAGATTGAAAGATTCAACAAATGACCTGTTTTGGCTGTGAAAAATAAAAAAGTTCTCATAAGCGGTTGTTTCGACCTTCTTCATGGTGGCCATATTGCATTTTTTAAAACCGCTGCTGTATATGGAAAAGTATATGTAAGCATTGGGAGGGATGAAAATCTTTTTTCTTTGAAAGGGAAAAAACCATATTTTTCTGAGGATGAACGACTTTATATAGTTAAGTCAGTTAGATATGTCGAAGATGCATTCCTGGCCTCCGGTTCCGGCATGCTCGATTTTGAACCGGATTTAAGGAGGATTAAACCTGACTTCTTCATAGTAAATCAGGATGGGCATACTCCTGAAAAGGAAAAGCTTTGTAAAGAGCTGGGTATTGAATACATATTGTTGGATCGTACTCCGGAACCGGGGTTGCCGGCACGCTCAAGCTCAGGAACCAAGCGTTATATGCGATTTCCATACCGGCTTTGTATTGCCGGCGGCTGGATCGATCAGCCTTGGGTATCTGAAATACATTCGGGTTCGGTAGTGGTTGCTCAGATCTGGCCTACCATGGATTTTAACGACCGCTCGGGTCTTGCAACTAGCTCGCGAAGCGTGGGAATAAAGCTTTGGGGAGACAGGTATCCTGACGGCGATCATGAACAGAATGCCAGGATGCTCTTTGGAGCCGAGAATCCTCCCGGTAAGGAATATATTTCCGGTTCTCAGGATCATATAGGATTGCTTTACCCCGGGATCAGCCGGCTGGATTACAATGGAAAGTACTGGCCTGCGAGAATAGAATCGATCGTTGTTGAGGAGACTTGTGACTGGCTGTCCGATGTTATCCATCTGGTTCCTCTTGAGCCACGACCTCAGGGGTACGACCCTTTGAAAATAATGAACCTTGAAAAGACTGTTGTAAAGGAGCTTGGAGAGGCAGGGGAGAGATGCTGGGAGGCAGTTATAAAAAAAGACATTGCCATGCTTGGCAAATCAATGACTGATACTTTGCTGTCATGGAAAAAGATGCTTCCCCTGACGGTCCCGGATTGGGTAATGAAAGAGCTCGAAACAAACTACCTTCCTTATTACCCGGGAGCCATAACATCAGGAAGCGGAGGCGGCTACATGATGGTAGCATCAGAAAAAGCTGTCCCGGGAGCTATTAATATAAAGGTGAGGTGTTAAAGACAAAAGATAAAAGATAAAAGATAAAAGGGGAAAGGCACTAGGCACTAGGCAATAGTAAAAAGGTAAAAGGCAATAGTGAAGAAAGAATAAAGATCCCCTCCCTGGAGGGAGTGGGGTGGGTTTATACGAGTAAAAAAGAAAAAAGATAAAAGTCACAAGACAAAAGTTAAAGGATTATGAAAACATCATTAAAAAGCAAGACCGGTTTTTTGGCGCTGCTCTGTTTTTTAACATTTGTTACAATTTCAGCGCAGCAAGGGAAGCTTCCGATTGCTGAAGGTCCTTACAAGCTGACGGACGAATCTTTGATGCAGTATAAGTATCCTGATTGGTTCCGCGATGCCAAGTTTGGAATATGGGCACACTGGGGACCGCAGGCAGTTCCCCGTCAGGGCGACTGGTATGCAAGGAGAATGTATCAGGAGAAAGATCCGGCTTACAAGTATCATATTGAACATTATGGACATCCATCGGTATTCGGTTATAAGGATATAATCCCCTTATGGAAGGCCGAAAAATGGGATCCCGATAAGCTGATGGCATTATATAAAAAGACCGGGGCAAAATATTTTGTCAGCATGGGCACTCATCACGACAATTTCTTCCTGTGGAATTCAAAGATCCACAAGTGGAATGCAGTTAACATGGGGCCCAAAAAGGACGTGGTAGGCACATGGCAGGAAGCTGCCAAAAAACAGGGGCTTAAATTTGGAGTCTCTGAGCACCTGGGGGCTAGCTATACCTGGTTCCAGGCTTCACATGGCTCCGACAAGGAGGGGCCAAAGGCCGGAGTGCCTTATGATGGAGCTGATCCTCAGTTCAGCGATCTTTATCACGATGGCACCACTCCTGACGATAAAGGATGGTTAACCAATAACCTAATATTCCAGATAGAGTGGTTCCGCAGTATCAGGGAACTGATAGATAATTATCATCCCGATCTCCTTTACTCTGACTGCTCAATGCCTTTCGAGAATGTGGGACGAAGCCTGATAGCCCATTATTATAATCAGGATATTGCAAGGAATAACGGGAATATTGAGGTGGTTTATACCTGCAAACAGGCATCCGGAGGAAAATGGGTACAGGATGTCGAGCGTGGAGTGCTGGATTCTCTTAGCAACTATCCCTGGCAGACGGATACTTCAATAGGGGACTGGTATTACCGGACCGGGCAGAAGTATAAAACCTCCAACGAGGTTATTCAGATGCTCGTTGATATTGTAAGTAAAAATGGCAACTTGCTTCTGAATGTAGTGCAGACTCCCGAAGGCGACCTTGAACCGGATATGCTTCATATACTTGATGAGATAGGCATATGGACTGCTGCCAACGGGGAAGGAATATACGGAACCAGGCCATGGAAGATCTTTGGAGAAGAACCTGAGGGTCTGCAACAGGTTAAGCGGGGACAATTTGATGAGAATTATAAATTAAGCTTTAAAGATATCAGGTTCACAACAAAGGATGGTAACCTCTATGCTTTCTGCCTTGGCATACCGACTGAGGACATTATCATAAAATCACTGGGAAAAAATTCCTCATTTGTAGAGAATCAGGTGTCTTCCGTTAAAATGATGGGAGTCGATGTCAAAGTAAAATGGTCCCAGGAAAATGACAGGCTGGTAATTAAAAAACCTTCCAGGATACCTTCATGGCAGGTATTGGGATTTAAAATAGAATTCAAAAAATAGCTTAACAGATCCGACATGGGAAATCCGAACAATTCTCGCCGCTCATTTTTGAAGAAAGCTGCACTGGGAAGCCTTGCAGCGATAAGTATTCCCGAGATTCTGGCCGCTTCATCTCCAAAGTACAGGCTGAAACATATTTCTTTGTTAAAAGGGCAGACCATTCTGTTCCAGGGTGATTCAATCACCGATTGGGGAAGAGCCAAGGATGACCCCGGATTTAATACCTCCCACAGCTTGGGGTCAGGATATCCCGTGCTGACTGCAGCAGCAATCCTTGAGAAGCATGCTGACCTTGATCTCAAGATATACAATAAGGGTATATCAGGGAATAAGGTTTACCAGCTTGTCGATAGATGGGAGACTGACTGCTTTGCGATTAAGCCCGATATATTAAGCATTCTCATTGGAGTTAACGATATATGGCATAAGCTTAATGGCACTTATAACGGCACAGTTGAAATTTACAGAAAGGATTATATCGCCCTGCTTGAGATGACAAAGAAAGTTCTTCCTGATGTGAAGCTGATAATTGGTGAGCCTTTCGGTGTGCGCGGGATAAAAGCTGTCAATGATAACTGGTACCCTGAATTCTATGAATATCAAAAAGCTGCACATGATGTTGCCTCTCAGTTCGGAGCTGCATTCATCCCATACCAGGCAATTTTTGACGAGGCCCAAAAACATGCTCCGGGCGTTTACTGGACTGCTGACGGTGTTCATCCTACGCTCGCAGGTGCACAGCTGATGACTCAGGCATGGCTGGCTGCTGTAATATAACCGGGATATTTTGTAAGTTTAACAGGTTGTTACTTCACGTAATTTACTTTAAAATATTTGCAGACTATGGAACCAAATCATGACGGAGTAAGAAAAACCGGTTTCTATATTGCAGGTTTTATGGTCCTGCTTATTACCGTTTCGGCAGTAAAACCGATTCATTCTGGCGTTTTTGACTGGAGTAAGTTTAAAAGCATCAGGACCCATACCGGCTCTGAAATAAATATTCTGAAAGGACCAACCAGGTCTCTTGAAATGTTCGATATCAAAGCTATATCGCTGCATTCAGGTAAGGCTACACATACATACCTCGTTGGAAAAGAGAGCGACGAGTTGCTGATTATTAAAGAAGGATCCGCAGAAATAACAATAAATTCCAAATCAAAGCTGCTTTCAGCAGGCAGCATAGCAGTAGTCTCACAGGGCGACAGGGTACAGATAAAAAATACTTTGCCGGGGAACCTGGTATACTATTCATTCATTTTCAAACCAAAGCAGCAAAAGACTCATCGGGAGGCATTAAAGAAAGTATCTCCATTCATCTCCTTATGGGACACTGTTACTTTCAAACCATCAGACAACGGGGGACGAAGGAATATTATCCAGCAGGCTACCTCCACCCTTAAGCAACTTGAAATTCATGCCACAACACTTAAGGAAGGATTGCCAAGCCATGCTGCACATTCTCATCCTGACGAAGAGATAATACTTGTCCGTTTTGGAACTGTCGATCAGACTATCGGCGGAACACATTATCGACTTGGTCCGGGCTCACTTGTTTTTGCTACTAACGATGACCTTCATGGGATAACCAATACAGGGGAGGGGCAATGTGAATACTATGCAATAAGATGGCTTACTTATTAAAAGCCTGCAATATGAATAATTCAGTGATCACAAGACGCAAATTTATTGGTACGACTGCAGCCGCTGCTGCACTTGCTGTCGTCCCTTTTAATTATTCTCTGGCAGCCGGGTCTAAAAGAAAAAAGCCAAACTCAAAAGTCGGCGGGGTTCAGCTGGGATGCACCACATACAGCTACAGGAATATGCCTCATAAGGTTGATGACGTTATCCAGTATCTGCTGCTTGCAGGCATTAACTCAATTGAGCTGAGAAGTGTGGCCGAGGAAGATCTTGGCCTTCCACAGGTGCCCCAAAGACCAATGGGCCAGATGAGCGATCAGGAAAAGGCTGATTTTGCAAAAGCTGCAGATGAGATCAAGGAAAAACAGCGCCAGTGGAGACTGTCATTGCCAATGTCAAGGTATGCCGATATGAGGAAGAAGTTCAATAAGGGCGGGATAGATGTCCATATCACCAAATTTGCACCTTCATCTTGGTCCAATGCAGAAATAGATTATGCTTATGATGCCGCCAATGTACTGGGGTCGATTGGAATTACTGATGAGTACAGTGACGCTGCTGAGAAGCGTCTGGGTAAATTCGCTGAAAAACATCATAGTCTGGCAATGTACCATCTGCACGCACAGGCAGCAGAACCAGGGTTTTCATTCGATAATGTCATTAAAGATTCCCCCGCGAATATGATCAACCTTGATGCCGGCCATTATTTCGGAGCGACAGGAAAACATCCCAATGATGTTATCATTAAATATCATGACAGGATGCGGAGCATTCATATAAAAGATAAAACAGGACCGACTAGCAATCCTGCCGGTTTCAATATGCCTTTCGGTAAAGGAGAGACCCCCATAAAAGATATCCTGTTGCTTCTGAAGAAGGAAAAGTGGCCTATAGAAGTCGATGTGGAGCTTGAATATGACGTTCCTGCCGACTCTGATCCGGCAAAAGAGGTCGTCAAATGCATCGAATACTTGAGAAATATCCTTGAGTAGGAGAGCAGCCGTACTTCTTTAAATCCTCTATTTAAGGGAAGCTTTTGAAAAGACATCAGGGGAAATCGTTTCATCAAGTTTGATCGATGAAATGATGAATTGTGTTCCGTCGCCGCTCCTGAGCATATCCTTGAATATCATCTTCATGGGAAACCACCGGCCTTGTATCTTCTGAACATCGGTCAGGCTGGTCCGCTTCAAAAGCTTCCCGCCTTTACCATATAGCTCCTCCTTCAGAGGGATATTCCTTTCCTGGTCGACCCATATCTTGCGCACTTCATAAGCTTCTCCCTCCTTCAGAGCATTTAGCTGAACGATCCAGCATTCTCGGTTATCTGCTGTATCCTGGGCTGTGACGGAAGCATTGTAATGGTTTGCAAGTGCCGGATCTTCCATCATGTCTTCGTATGAGAGGTCCGATCCCATCACCGACTGTCTCAGCATTTGACCTGTAATCTGGATGATCCTGTCGGTTGAAGGAGAGAATATCCATAGCTTGTCTTCCATCTTCAGCATTTTGGTTCCCTTTTCCCTGGCAGGACTGGTATATTCGGTATAAGCTTTCTTCTCGCCCTCGGCCCACGAATTGAATTCAATGGTTCTGCTTTCCCTTGCACCGCTTATTATCATTTTTGCTGTGAGTATACGGGTTTTGGCATTGAGATTCTTATCAATAAGATTCAATATATCCTTACCTGATGGTTGTGATGAAGCCTGGATAGCAATAGAGCTTAGTATGATGAAGATTAATTTATTCATTTTGTAAGATTTATGATTATGATTGAAGTTCCTTGAAAAGTGAGGCGGTCTGTCTCCTGTAAATCCCGATACCCGCAAGCGCTGTGCCAAGAACGGTGGCGAGGATCCCCGGGATAAAACCTATATACCAGGATGCTGGTGTGATCTTTGTCCTGAAAACCCCTGGCATGATCATCGTCGCACTCTCCATCAGCTTGCTTAGATCTATCCCTTTCTGCTGAACCAGGTAAGAAATACTTAAACCCACGGCTGTTCCTAAAAATGATCCGGCTATTCCAATTATCAGCGATTCTGCGATCAACGACCGGTAGATATGGCCTTTTTCCTCTCCGATTGCCAGCCTGAGACCAACTTCTCCATACCTTCTCAAACCTCCTATCAGTGCAGCATTCCAGAGAACTACAGACATTGCCAGGATGAAGATAAAGCTTATTAATCCGACTACCCCGTTCATAAGATCGATGAGAGTTCCAAGATCGTTCTGGTCGCGAAGCCTGAGCATCACCGGGGCAAACTGATCTTTATTTTCCAGATGCTTTTTATTGAAGGATGTCATTACCTCAGTCGCTTTGGCATCATCATAATAATCGGTGCCGGTGAATCCCAGTATCTCGTTGCAGGCATCTTCCATGTCGAGCGCATTCCTGGCATCAGATATATCCATTATTATTGATCCTTTGTCGAGTGAAGAGATCCCGTAGCGTATAGTACCGGCGACAGTATAATTATTGATAGCCATTTCACCGAACATGGTAGATCCGATAAAGGTCACCTTATCCCGTATCTTTATTCCGAGTTTCTGGGCAAATGAACTGCTTACCAGTAATTCACCTGATGAGGAAGGTAACTTGCCATCAACGAGTATTTTTTTAAGGTTTAGCCTCTCTTTCTCGCCGGAATCTATATTGAACATATCGATTGCAATTCCTGCAAACGGTCCCTGGCTTTTAGTCTCGTTGTTCTCATCTGGTAAATCAAGAAGTCCGCCGAATTCAATCCTTTCCACCCATGAAACCGCAGGAAAATCGGTTCGCAGGCTCTTGATGAGCCCGGAAGTTCCCGTTAGTGCCAGGTCGACAGGAAGCTGATCCATGTTCTCCTGGTAAGCCCTGGTTATAACCTTGAGATGACCAGTGGCCAGCTTCGCATTCAGGTTAATCGAATCACCCAGTATGCCTGTGATCCAGGTAGTAAGAAGGATAGTCAGCATTACACCGAAGGCAACGACAATCAGTGGCAGCCTGCTCCTGTGACTGTCCCTTAATAATCCTTTGATCAGAAATCTTATCATTGTACTTTTCCCCTTAAAGCTTCTGTAGGTTTCATTTTCGCAATTTTCCTCGAGGGAATATAACTCACTATTGCGGTTGCTGCCATAACAATGACTGACATTATTATGATTGTTTCGGCTCCATAGACCGGGTATATTTTTTCGGCCAGGGTAAATCCATAACCCTCTGTGCCTTTCGGCATTGCTAAGCCGTATTTTGAAAGTAGATATAACAGGGGAGTTCCCCATATCGCTCCGGCGATGACTGCGAGAACGGAATGCATCGCTCCCTCGACAGTGAATAGCCAAACAACCTGCCAGCGTGTCATACCAAGAGCTATATATGTTCCTATTTCTTTTTCTCTCCTGAAGATCGAAAGCACCTGGGTATCGAACACCGCCAGCAGGGCCAGTGAAAGGAGGATCAGGTAAACGGTGGAGCTGGCAATATGCTTGGTCTTTATTATTGTATTAAAATCAGCGAAAAGAACATCATACCCTTTATGTATCCATCCTGGTATTGTTGGCGCAGACATTAAACCTCGTTTTAGAATTATATATGAAGCATGGCCTTTCATACTGGTCATCTTCTGCAGCCTGTCCAGGGGCAGCCATATCTGGTTGTTGTCGATAGTAGCTACATTTGAATGAAAAATACCTGCTATCCTGATCTCCGAAGCATCAAAAGTCCCATTGGCGTCTCTCCACCTTATTGTAACTCTGTCATTCTCTGAAAGTTTTGTCGCTTTTGCCATTCTTATACCGATAATGGCATTTATAACGGTAGTATCTCCATTCATAAGGGATGCCGGCATTTTAACAATTTGCTGCGAAGGGTCGATCCCTTTAAGCAATATATTTCTCATTCTGCCTTCAGGATATACTGTAGCCTGGGAGACAAGCACAGGGACGGCCTCTCCTGAATTGTAGAGCTTCTCTATCTCAGGGGGGATCATTCCCTGGCCATCCTTAAATGACATGGGATCGAGCGGGTCATACAGCTCATGCCAGTATTCTCCACCACCCACTTCCCATTCCTTCATGTCTTTTTTTGCCTGAATGTTCCATCCTTCAAGAATTCCCCAGGCCATGACAAGAAGGACAAGCGAGAGGGAGAGGACAAATACGTTCAGCCATGTCCTCAGGCCTGCGCCTAACAGATTTTTATATGCCAGTTTATATGCGAGCATAGTTTATCAGTATTATGGTTTCAATACATCATCATGTGAAACTTTGCCATCAACGAGTGTAATTTTTCGTCGCAGGTAGCTTATGACTTTCTCGTCGTGCGTAGCAAATATAAATGTTGTATGAAGCTCTTTGTTCAGCTTTTCCATTGTCTGAAGGATATGGTGTGAATTATCAGCATCAAGGTTCGCCGTCGGCTCATCAGCCAGAACAATTTCCGGGCGCTTGACCATTGCACGGGCAATAGCAACCCTTTGGCATTCTCCGCCGGAAAGCTGGGCAGGCTTCGATTTTTCCTTGTCCGACAGACCGACCCATGCAAGTGCTTCAAGGACTGCCTTCTTCCTTTCACCGGTGCTCATGCTGAGAAGAAGAAGCGGAAATTCCACGTTCTCAAATACCGTATAAACCGGAAGCAGGTTATAGGTCTGGAAGATGAAACCCATATGTTTTCTCCTGATCATCGCAGCTTCCTTTACTGATAGATTTTTACTCGGATTCCCAAGGATAATAACATCACCGTCGGTAGGGTTATCAAGCAGCCCAATTATATTCAGAAGAGTAGTCTTACCCGACCCTGAAGGACCAACAACCCCTGAAAACTCACCTCTCGAGAACTCAAGGCTTATCCCTCTAAGTGCCGTGAATTCACTTAACCCCATCGGGAATCTCTTCGTCAGATCACGCACAGAAATGATTTCAGAATTCTCCATTTATATTAAATATTATTTGTTTCACTTTTTACTATTGCCTATTGCCTATTGCCTACTCCTTTTCCCTTTTATCTTGTGACTTTTATCTTTTATCTTTCAATAATTGTATACCACCATTACCTGTCCTCCAAATCCTGCAAATAAATTCGGCCCTGTGCCATAATTGAACAGGCTGAATTTTTCCGGATTCCAGAACCCTATAATATTCAAAGCCAGTTTATCAAATGTAAATGATAAATTGGCAAATCTGTACAATCCCTTGTTTTTCCAGTCATAAAAAACAATGCCGTTGATCCTGGTGATGATCGAAAGCGGAAATCCTGCTGATAATCCCGTAAATGATAAATTCTCTCCCTTTGAAAAAGCCTTGTCGGAAGAAGTGTAGAACATCTGTTCGGCTGTTATGTTAAGTCCGTTGATGATCCCGAAAGTGTAATCGGCTCCAATTGTCGCTGCTCTGGTGAATGGTGATATCTCATCCTGCTTCTGATGAGTAATGGCGCTCTCGAGCCATATTCCGACCCCCAGGTCAACCTTTATATCATAACCGAACCGCTCTTCAGTGAAAGTTCTGCTTCCTGTCACCGGTGGCTGCCATGTGGAAGGAAATTCCGCCTCACGGTTATGATAGCTGAAGGCCATCTCTCCACGCGGAATGGGCAGTTGAATACGGCCTCCCGTTTCAGGTCTTTTGTATTCTGAAGGAATTGTTTCCCATCCTTTAGTATTTTTATTACCATAAAGAATCCATAGCCAGATATTTGCATTGTTCTTAAAGAAATACTTTCCCTGGATCCCATAAACGCCTTTTGTCAGCCTGAGCGGGTCGCGAGGATCGATCCTGTCGAACCACATAAGGGGGCGCAGCATGGAGGCCGATCCGAAGTTGATCTTCTGTAATCCGGCCCTTATCTCGAACCTTTCACCGGAAAACCTTAACCAGAACCTATACAGATCAGCGCTTAAGTCTACTGTAGCCGTAGAATCATGAGGATGCAAATAGCTAACATAGGTATCTGCTGAAAGCTCTCCGTCAAATTTAAACTTTTTCCCTGCCGGGATTTCCCAGGTAAGTTTGGGAATAAACCTGACCCCGGTCTGAAATGCCGGTGAAGAGTTAACCGTTCCCCAGCCTGCAATCTGACCATTAAATTCAACTTTCTGCCCGTTAAGTTCAGAACATAGAAGGACGAAAAGCGAAGAGACTATGATATTATTAGCTTTTGGAAAGTGGGTCATCTTCCTTTTTTGTGAAGTTAAAAATAATGAAAAGAAACTATTCTGAAAGCTATATTTTACATAGCAATCCTTTAATATACTTTAACAAATTATATAATGGGAAAGTTAAACGATCCGACTAAAATGCTGTAAATTAAAAAGATTAAAATATAATTGGAATATATATCCTGCTTAAAACAATTTGATTAAAACCAAAGGCTATTACTAATAGCGAAAAGACCGGATTGCTCGGAATCGAGCTCAGGGCTGGGCATGCACATAAAGCTGAGACCGACCTGACCTTTCCCATCCTGAAATGAACCATATCCTTAATATTTTGTTAAATATTTGTATCTGATGCCATTAATTATAAGTATGGTATATTTTTTGAGTAATAGTATTTAACTAGAATCAGGGGTCATGAAAACAATGAAAATGGATGTCAGGTTAAGCCTCTTTTTTGTAATTGGGTTCCTCGGGATTTCAATTAATGGATTCTCCCAAAGCCAGAAATTAAGTCGTCAGGAACGTAAAGAGGCAAGAAAAGCCCAATCAGTTGCAAATTACTATGTGCTTGATACTTTGCTGAATTCGAAAACATTTGTTCTTGAAGCAGATTTTCTGCAGGATAGATATGGCCAAAGGGTTTCTGTTCCTTCGAATCTGAATTTTATTAAAGTAAATAAAACAGATGGCATCCTTCAAACCGGGTCAAACTATGGAATAGGATATAATGGAGTCGGCGGCACGACTGCAGAAGGAAGTATCGGGTCGTGGGAGATAACCAAAAATCCAAAGAAGCTTTATTACACAATTCACTTCAACATGCTTACCAATATTGGAAACTACGATATTTTTATGACTGTCAATTCAGCCAATCAGGCCGAGGCGACAATAACAGGACTTGGGCCCGGAAAGCTTACATGGGAGGGTCATCTTGAAATGAACTATAATTCAAAAGTCTTCAAGGGAGAGGAGACTATGTAAAGATTATTTTAATATCCTGTCTTACGGCCCCGGAGATGTCCGATTAAATGTATAAATACCTGCGATATTACCAAAAGTCCTTCCTTCATAATAATCTGTAAATAATTATTACTTTTGTTTCGGGTGATGGAGTTAGCCATTAACCGCCCAAAAGGCTGATAACTCCTGCTAATTTTAACAATTAATGGGAGATTTCTATGATAGATAAAATGTCACTTTCATACAATCAAAAACAAGATAAATTATTAATCATTTTAAATTAAGCACAATGGAAATTATTGATCTACAGGCATTGGAAATTCTCGACTCCCGCGGAAACCCGACGGTTGAGGTCAGTTTAACCCTTGAAGACGGAACCGAAGCCAGGGCAGGTGTGCCCAGCGGTGCTTCGACTGGTGAGCGTGAAGCATGCGAATTGCGGGATGGCGACAAGAAACGGTATAGCGGGAAAGGCGTTTTAAAAGCCGTTGAAAACGTCAACAGGATTATCGCTAAGGAAATTATTGGTAAATGCTTCGTCAGTCAGCGTGAGCTGGATTATACAATGATTGATCTTGATGGCACGCCAAATAAATCGAAGCTTGGTGCAAATGCCATTCTTGGTGTATCGATGGCATATGCCCGTGCAGAAGCAATGAGCGCTAATGTTCCGCTTTACAATTATCTGGGTGGGAGCAATGCACATTTGCTGCCTGTTCCCTGTATGAATATTATCAATGGTGGGAAACACGCTGACAATAATGTCGATTTTCAGGAATTCATGATTGCTCCCCACGGTGCAAAAACTTTTACTGAAGCTATCCGCATGGGTATTGAAGTTTTCCATAGCCTAAAGTCAGTGCTTAAATCAAAAGGATATAGCACGGGAGTTGGCGACGAGGGTGGTTTTGCCCCAGACCTGAAATCGAATGATGAAGCCGTTGAAGTAATTCTTGAAGCAATTGGGAAATCGGGATATAAAGCAGGTGAAGAAGTCAGTATTTGCCTCGACCCGGCTGCCAGTGAATTGTGGGAAGACGGGAAGTACAAATTATTTAAAAGCACAGGAAAATTTCTTACCAGCGACGAAATGGTAAAACTTTGGGAAAGCTGGGTTAATCAATATCCGATAGTTTTGATTGAGGATGGTATGGCAGAAAACGACTGGGATGGCTGGCATAACATGACTAAGACTCTAGGTAAGAAGATTGAAATTGTTGGTGATGATTTATTCTGCACCAATAAAGCAATTCTTACTGAAGGAATTAAGAAGGGCGTTGCCAATGCTGTCCTGATAAAGCTGAATCAGATTGGTACAGTTACCGAAACTCTGGAGACTATTGAACTGGCATATAAG
>Ga0224523_1000224_pt1 | contig 34944 bp, 61 predicted proteins | sample CFST50metaG_FD_182732 | JGI IMG/M metagenome (GOLD analysis project Ga0224523, IMG submission 182732) | Peat soil microbial communities from Stordalen Mire, Sweden - C.F.S.T50 | ecosystem: Environmental > Terrestrial > Soil > Wetlands > Peat | place: Sweden: Norrbotten County, Stordalen Mire... | reverse complement strand
GCCGATTATTGCAGCTTATAAATTGCTTATTATTTATAAGGCTATTAACAACGAATGGAAGCCCGACTGGAGCAATTGGGATCAATATAAATACTATCCCTTGTTTGAAGTTTTGTCGTCCAGGTTCGGTTTTTCGGGTTCGGATTTCAGCTACGATACCACGGATGCGAGGGTCGGTTCCCGCCTTTGCACAGATACCTGGGAGAAAGCTTTGTATATAGCCGAGCAATTTAAAGCTGAGTATCAGGAGTATTTTCTTTATTCTGAATAATTATTTAAAAAACGGAAGATGGTAAAAATAAGTACAACTAAGAAAACGAAGGTATTTGATTTCAGAACAATCAAAACCGTTGAAGATGCATTCAAAAAGAATGGATACGATTCTACAAAACTGCCTGATTTTTCAATGATCCCGGAAAAGTTCCGCACCCAACTTACAACTTGTTTTCTTCTTATGGTAATTTTTGAAGCAATCAATGATGGTTGGGAGCCTGATTTTAGTGATCATTCACAAGGTAAATATTACCCATGGCCCTGGGTTTTGTCGTCCGGGTTCGGTTTTTCGTTTTCGATTTTCGGCTACGCTTACTCGCTTTCGTTTGTCGGTTCCCGCCTTTGCACAGACACTTCAGAAAAAGCAATTTATATTCTAAACCAATTCCCTGATCTGTGGAAGAATTGGCTTTTAAATGTGAAACCAGAATAAAAAAATTAAGGTTGTATGCTGCCAGAGCTGCCGGTTTTGTCGTCCGGGTTCGGTTTTTCGAATTCGAATTACAACTACGATAACACGAATACGAATGTCAGTTCCCACCTCTGCAAATACTGCAGCATAAACCCTGCCATCATGGCAAAAAATAACAATGAATTAAAGAGCGCTGGTACCCCAGGGGAAGGCGATCTTTCAAAGGCAAAGGCATGAAACGAATAAATAATTTATATCAAAGGATCTGCTCAGTTGAAAATCTTCAGCTGGCAGACTCTATTGCCCGGAAAGGAAAACTTAACCAGCCCGGAGTGACCAGGCACGACCGGAACCGGGACCGTAATATTCAGCAGCTGCACGAAATGCTGATTGGTAAAACATACAATACATCTCAGTACACAACTTTTACAATCTACGAACCCAAAGAGCGGATCATATTCCGGCTCCCATATTTCCCTGACCGAATTGTACATCATGCGGTAATGAATATTCTCGAACCGATCTTTGTATCTGCGTTTACTTCAGACACATACAGTTGTATAAAAAAACGTGGCATTCATGCAGCTGCAACTGCAGTTAAATTTGCGCTGAAGGACCTGCAGGGCACCCAGTACTGTCTGAAGCTTGATATTAAAAAGTTCTACCCAAACGTCGATCATGAAGTTTTAAAGCAGCTGCTCCGGAGAAAGATAAAAGATCAGGATCTGCTATGGCTCCTCGATGGCATTATCGACAGTGCCGACGGGCTTCCCATCGGCAACTACCTAAGCCAATATTTTGCAAATTTCTACCTCACATACTTCGATCATTGGTTGAAAGAGGATCTGCAAGTGAAATACTATTTCCGTTATGCCGACGACATGGTAATTCTCTCAGACAGTAAATCATATCTACACCAGGTACTTGATCAGATCCGGAACTACCTACAGGAGAAATTAAAGCTTACCGTAAAGAATAACTATCAGATATTCCCGGTTAATTCCAGGGGAATTGATTTTGTTGGTTATGTATTCAGGCATACACATATAAGATTGAGAAAAAGCATCAAACAAAGCTTTGCCAGGATGCTGGCAAGTAACAAAAACCCTCAATCTATCGCATCATACAGGGGTTGGGCTGTGCATTGTAACAGTAAAAACCTGCTAAAAAAGTTATTGAATGAAACAGTTTAGCGAGTTTAATATAAAACCTTCAGCAAAAGGTTTCGAAGGCGACAAAATAAAGATGGCCAAGGTATTAAACCGCGAAATTGTGGTACATGATTTCAGGCTCGAACCATCAAAAGTATTTGCCGAGAAAGGAACTGGTAAATGTCTACACCTTCAGATCTCAATCAACGAAGTGAAGTATGTAATATTTACTTCATCTGGAGGACTGATCGAAGCTATCCTTCAGGTCCCGGTTACCGACTTCCCGTTTATCACAACCATAATCGAAGAAAACGACAGATTTATTTTTACTTAAAATATAGATATATGAGAACAATGGAAGATCTTATGATCGATAAAATGAATAGAGATCGTGAAGCAGAAATGGCACAGAAGGTTGTTAAAATCTGTAAGCATTGCACTTACTTTTATAATGAGAACGGATGTCCTGAGAGTAAAGGGGAAAATGATTCTTGTGAATATTTTTCATTGTAATGATCCGAGCAGCTGAAAAATACATTGATGGAGTGATATCAGGGGAAGTGCTTGTGAGTAAAACTACAAGGTTAACTTTCGAACGACATAAAGCAGATCTTTTGGTGGCTCCCGAAAACAGCTGGTATTTCGATAAAAAATCAGCTGAAAGGGTCTTCGATTTCTGCAAATTCCTGAAACATACTCCTGACAAACGTACCTGGGTGCCATTCGAATGCGAACCCTGGGAAGCAGCTATCATTTATATCATTTTTGGCTGGAAAAAGAAAGACGGGACCCGCCGGTTCAATTATGCTTATATTGAAATCCCGAAGAAAAACGGAAAGACAACATTTGCTGCAGTGTTTGCCGATTATCTTCTATTTTTCGATGGAGAAGAAGAAGCCGAAGTCTATTGTGCAGCATCAGTGGAGAAACAGGCCCGGATCTGCTTCGCTGCAGCTAAAAAAATGATCGAGCACTCTCCTTCCCTGAAAAAACGCACGAAGATCCTCACTAAAAATATCAATATCCCTCAAACATCTTCCAAAATGGAGATGCTCGGACGTGATTCTGAGAGCATGGAGGGTATAAATCCATCAGCAGCGATCATCGACGAATATCATGTCTGGAAAAATAACGAGGTTTTTGAGAACATTCAGAGCGCTACAGTCAACAGAACTCAGCCATTAGTGGTCATAATCACTACGGCTGGAAGGGATAAAACACTGCCATGCTTTAATTATCGGGCTCTTTGCATCGATATTCTCAAAGGAATCAAACAGCAGGATGACACTTTCGCTATTATTTATACTCCGGACCAAAAAGATGACTGGAAGGATCCTGAGACCTGGAAGAAAGCAAACCCGAATTATGGAGTGAGTGTTATCCCATCCCGATTCAAGTCCGAGTTCCAGGGAGCAGTTAACGATCCGCGCAAAGAGGTGTCATTCAAGACTAAAAACCTGAATCTTTGGGTCGATGCTCCGGAAGTATGGATCCCTGATGAAAAATGGATGCTCTGTTCCCACAAAACACGATTGGAAAGCCTGGTTAAGCAACCATGTTATTGGGGTCTCGACCTGGCTTCGCATGTCGATATTAACGCGCTTGCTCTTTATTTCCCCGATATCAACGGTCATCCTGTCGCTAAAATGTACTACTGGATCCCAGAAGCCAAAGTTTCAGAGATGAAAGATAAGGTCGATTACCCTACCTGGGTAAAAGCAGGTAGGATAAAAACCACTCCTGGCGATGTGATTGATATCGACTCGATGGTAACCGATATCATGGTAATTCTCGGACAATATTTTTGCGAAGGATTGGCTTATGACCCGGCAAAAGCCTACCATGGAGTTATTCAGGGACTTATAATTGCCGGTTTTCCTATCGAGAAAATGGATGAATATGCCCAGGGAATAATGAACATGAGCGGACCGTCGAAAGAATTTGAAAAGATGGCAATGTCTGGCATGCTCGATCACCTCGATGATCCGGTTCTCCGTTGGATGCTGGGAAACGTGCAGATCTACCAGGATATCAATGAAAATATTAAACCCGATAAAAAACGCAGCCGGAATAAGATCGATGGGATTGTAGCTCTCATCATTGCTATCGGCGAATATCTCAGCGTTACTTACGGCAAAGAAGATAAACAGATTTATAAAACCCATACTTTAAGAACCACATGAAGAAGGCCTACGTTAAACCGACAGTTAGCAAACTGGAAGTCGATAGAGACATCATTAGGATGTTAACAAAACAGGGATTTGCTGATCTTTTCTGGGAATGCCTTCAGGAAACCCGAAAGATCGATCCTTGTACAACACAAGAGGCTGTTTTTGATGTTCTTAACGAAAAATATTTCAAAGCTATCGGCTGCTTAAGATATTCATGCTTTGATTCTTTCAGAATTGTACGTGATAAAAAAAACGATGCCCATCAAACCCGAAAATAAAAATAGATACCCAGCAAATTGGACAGAAATTGTCCAGAGAATACGTAAAAGATCTAAGGGACTTTGTGAAAAATGCGGAGTTCGGAATTATTCAGTTGGTTATAGGGACGAATATGGTGACTTTATTTCTTGCTCTGGAAATGTAACAATGGAAGACTATGGTCAGGGGATTAATCCGAATACAGGAAAGGAACTTACATTCAAAGAATCCAAAGAAATGGCTGAATGGCAGACCCAAAATGATGAATATGGATATAAGTATATTGTTATAGTCCTCACAGTAGCCCATAAAGATCATATTCCGGAGAATTGTTCTGATGAAAACCTCGCCGATTGGTGCCAGAAATGCCATAATACTTATGACGCGCCACACCGAAAAGAAACCCGCCTTCAAACCAGAAATCTGGGAAACCTGATAATTGAGTTTTGAAATGAAAATAAAAGCCTTGGACGGGCATTATAAAATCCATACAAAATATGAGTACTATAGTAAAATGCAAATGCGTTTCAAAAAAAGAAAGCGTAAATTATGACAAGGAACATCCAGTTTCAACTGCAATTGAGTTGCAAGTACCTTACGATCCTACTTCTATTTATTATCAGCTTTCCGGAGGAACAAATATTCTATTAAACACAGTAAATCAGGAAGCTGCGGATGGTTTTAAAATTGGATCAGGTTATGATGTTGTAATAAGCCCCTCACAATAGGAGCTAATTATTCTAATCCTCACCCTATCGGAGTTTCCGGTAGGTTTTTTATTTATTTTCAATTTACAGTAACAATGTTACGGTGATAGTCCATTTCCTCGACTCAAATTTGTAAAGCATAATTCTACAACTTTTTTCAATAGCGATGAAAAGGTACTAACGAATGAAGTTTTCCGATCGTTTACGCAACGCAGCTCAAGTTTTAACACGTGGCACCTTTATGATGCCCGTTAAAGATTATCAGACATCTGGCCTCTCCGATATTACAGGCCTTTCGTTTGCAGGCATTCAGATAAATGCCACTTCAGCAATGAAGCTTTCGGCTGTTTTTGCTTGTGTAAGGTTGAATTCCGAAATTCCGGCTTCGCTTCCGTTAACAGTTCACCGGGTTTCAAAAGGGAAACGCGAAGATCTTACCGGCGGACCAATTTACCAGCTTCTTCATGCTCCAAATAAATTCATGAACAGTTTTTCATTTATTGAACTGATGAATGCAAGACTGCAATTGAGTGGCAATTCGTATGCAGTTATCAAGTTTAATCTCAAAGGCGATCCTTACAATCTTATCCCGGTCGATTCCAGTTGTGTAACCGTAAAAGTTTACAATGGTGAGCCATTCTATATTATTAACGACCCCGACATGGGCGTTAAGGGAACCTTCTTCTATTGGGAGGTCATTCACTTTAAAATGCTTTCGCGTAATGGCATAACCGGAATGAGTCCTATTCAGGCAGCTCGCGAAGGTATCGGCCTGGGGTTGGCTGCCGAAAAATTCGGAGCTGATTTTTTCCAGAAGGGTGGAAATCTTAAAGGAGCTCTCGAAACTGACGGGCATATGGAAGATGCTCAGTTTAAAGCATGGAAAAAACGCTGGGAAACATTCTATGGTGGAGCTGTTGGCGACCATACTACTCCTATTTTGGAGTATGGAATGAAATATAAACCTATCGGAATTCCTCCGAACGATGCTCAATTCATCGAGACAAGGGTATTCCAGCTTCAGGATATCGCCCGTTTTTTCAATACGCCTCCCTCTCTCATCGGAGATCTCTCCAGGGCGACCTTCAGTAATGGAGAACAACAGGATATGCAATTCGCAAAATATTCCCTGCGCCCAATTCTCAAAGGTCAGGAATGTGAGTTCGAAAGTAAGCTGGTAAACCTCAAAGACGAAGGTACAATCAGTATAAAATACAATATGGATGGTCTTTTACGTGCCGATATGAAAACCCGTGCAGCTTATGAGCAAACTCTTGTTTCAACCGGCATTCTTACCCGTAACGAAGCTCGTGAAATAGAAAACAAAGAGCCTATTGAAGGTCTCGACACACCTCTCGATCCCGCTTTCCTTCAGGGAAAACAACCAGCATTATCAGTTAACCAGGATAATAATCAACAGAAATGACAAAAATTAAAAAAATAACATTCGGACAGGTGCGCGAGATCCCTACAAACGTCGAGGAATCCCGCATAATCCCGTTCGTTCTCAGTACTCCCACCCGCGATCGCCATCATACTATCCTTAACCAGGCAAACTGGAATCTCGATAATTACCGTAAAAACCCGGTAGTTGGTTATATGCATAACCTGTATGGCGATATGTGCAATCCTCCTAATCCTGATGATATAATTGCCCAGGATAAAGGCATAGGAGTTGAAGATATGTCTGGTTTATTAGCCCTGGTTGGTACTCCTCTATTCGAACCGGCATCTATAAACCTTCAGGCTGATAAGATTTTCCGTAAGATAATGTTTGGCACTCTCCGGGCTGCATCAGTCGGTTTTTTAGACTTCGGCAAGGGAGAATGGGGTGCTGGTCTTGAAGCTGAAGGAGCAGATAATGAAACTTTCCGTTTTGCCGGACAGGAACTTCTTGAATGGAGCGTGGTTAACATTCCCTCAAACCCCGATGGTACAAAACGTGCTAACGAAGCGATGCGTAATCAGACACATGCAGCGATTAGGTATGCCTTCCGGGAACTTGGCAAGAAGTTCCGCTTATCAGAAATCGAAAATTTACGTGTTCGCGATGTGCTCGACCTTCTCGATGGAAAGGATATTGAGATCCGCGAGACCGATCCCGATAAGGTCCGCAAGATGATTATGGAAGAAATGGCGCAGAAAGATGTTGCTGACATCATTGAAAAACAACAGATTGAATTCAAAAAAAGAGTTTTAGGCCTTTGAGGCATTTATTAATAATTAAAAATTTGAAAAATGAAAAGTAAGGACTTGCGCAAAAAGCAGGATGACCTTCTTAAGAAGCTTGAACCTTTAGCCAACAAGAAGGCCTCCGAGTTCACTGATGAAGAAAGAAAACAGTGGACCGATGATCATAAAGAACTTTGTGCTGTAAATGAGGAACTGCGTGTTACTCTTGAGCAGGAAGAAGTTCTGAAATCTAAAGCAGCCATCGAAGGCCGCGATCTCTCCGACCAGGATAAGAAAGATATCCGATCATATTCGTTCCGTAATGCAATTCTTGCCAAAGCTGAAGGGCGCGAGCTCGATGGAGTTGAATTGGAAATGCATCAGGAAGCAATTAAGGAAGCCACTGCCGAAGGTCGTTCAATTTCTGGCGTTGGAGTGCCTTATCTCTTGTTATCAAGCAAACCTATTTCACGTGCCAGTACCGGACAGAACATTGCAACGGCTGGTGATGGTGGCTATTTAAAACAAGAATCACCTCTATTGTTCCTTGCAGCACTTCGTAATAAAATGGTTTTATCGCAGCTAGGTGCAAAATTTATAACAGGATTAGTTGGTGATTTTCCTATAGTTACCGGAAGTTTATTTACTGCTTCCTGGCTTGCAGAAGATGCCGTTGACACAACTCAGAAAATAGCCTTCACTAAAGTTACCATGCAGCCCAAAAGAGTTCAGGCAACCGGAGCATTATCACTTAAGCTGTTAAAACAATCAACTCCCGATGTAGAGACTCTTATAACAGACGAACTCGTTGACAGTATCGCACAGGCATTACAAATAGCTGCTATTAATGGCGCCGGTACTGATGCTCCATTAGGTATTTTAGGAGTTACCGGCATTGGAGATGTTCCTGGTGGAACAGATGGCCTTGCTCCTGCGTGGAGTCATATAGTCACTCTTGAATCTAAAATACTTGCAGCCAATGCCGATGGTCCATCTATGGGTTATCTCACAAATGCGAAGGCTCGTGGAAAACTCAAACAGGTTGTTAAGGCTTCAAATACAGCCGAATTTATATGGGATAAGGATGGTATGAACGGATATAAGGCTCTTGTTACAAATGCCGTGCCAGGTACTCTTACTAAGGGTGGTTCTGGTGCCGTATGCTCCGCTATCCTGTTTGCCGATTGGAGTAAGCTATTTATAGGTCAATGGGGAGGACTCGATATTATTGTAGATCCTTATTCACTCAAAAAGAAAGCTGAAATAGAAATAACTGCATTATCATATTACGATATCTGTGCTACATATCCTGCAGCTTTTGCTGCCATGAAGGATGCACTCACTACATAAAAGTTTTTTCATAGGTTAGGTTAGTTTTAGGTAGGAAGAGGGGTCTGCGTTCCAGCTGATCCATGGAAGGCTCCCCTCTTTTTAAAAACTCAAAAAACAATTATAATGAAATACATAAAAGTTAAATTTCAGAAAGCCCATCCGGAGTTTGCATATAGTGCAGGCGATATAGGACTGGTTGAAGATGAAAAAGCAGCTCAGTTGCTTAATACCGGGTATGTAATTATGCTCCCGGACGATGGCGATAATGATGTTGTTAATACTCTTCCTGAAGATTTCCCGGCACGTGATATCCTTTTCGCTGAAGGTTTTGATTCTGCCGAAAAAGTGAAGGAGGCAGGCGAATCAATTACCGATGTAAAAGGTATTGGTAAAGGCACATACAAACAGATCGTTGCTTATTTCGAAAAGTAATAAGTCATGGATCTTAGATATAAGTTAAAAACAGCTCCTGCCTTCTCTCCTGTATCCCTTGCACAGCTTAAACGCAACCTGCGTATTGAGCACAATGATCAGGATGAGCTTTTACAGGAACTGATAGACAGAGCGGTTGCATCTTCACAGACAGCAACTGGCAGGCAATACGCCCTGTCTACGTTTTCTTTATATCTCGATGATTATCCCGATAACGACGAAACTGAAATAGACCGGGGACCGGTTGGTATTATCAATTCAGTTAAATATTACGCCCAGGATGCATCTGTTTTAACAACTATTGATCCGGTAAAATACCAGCTCGACAATACTGAACTTACTTCGCGGCTTCGATTTCTCACTCCATTTGTACCCGATACGGCAAGGATGAATGTAATTGAGATTGAGTTTACAACTGGCTGGCCCGATGCTGCAAGTGTGCCCAAGGATCTGTGTGAAGCAATTATACTCCGGGCTTCGGAAATCTATCTGCATCCCGAAAATTCAGATCTTAATTTCAGAGGATCACTGCAGGTTAAAGCAGCGGAACTGAAGGAAGTAAATTATAAAATACAGCGATACTGATGGGATCAATGAGCAATATGAACCGGCGTGTATCCTTCCGGGTGCCAACAACTACCAGAACGGATATGGGCGCACCTCAGAAGGGTTTTGCTCATTCGTTTTATGCCTGGGTATCACGTGAGATGAATGGTGCAGGTAACGAGCAATTCATTAATGACCGTTTAGTATCGCCTTACGGTTATAAATATCATGCTCATTATAGAGACAGGAGTTTGATAAACGAAACAATGAGAATCGTTGACGACTCCGAAACCTTTAACATATTATCAATCAATCCTGATGATATGAAAATGTTCATTGACATTTTTGTTGATAAGGTAACTGAATGAGCGATATCCGATTTAAACTCGATGGCTACGATAATATCATAACGATATTTCGTGAAACACCCGAAGACGGATATCGCAAACCTGTTATTGCAGCTTTCCGCAAAGCTGCCGAGCCGGTTAAGAAAGCAATGATAGCTAATCTTCCTGCAGATCTCACTCCATTGAAAAAGGTCATTGACATAAAAGCAGGAAAAGGAAAGAGCATGACGCTGGCTGTTGGCGCTTATGGTCGTAAAATGATGTATCGTAATAGCCGGGGCGTGATATGGGATCCGTACATGCTTTTATACTGGCATAATTACGGAACCCTGGCAAATAGAAATGATGAACATTCCTTCCAAAAGCCCAGGAGAAAACCTTCACTGAACTGGAAGGGTGGCATAAAAGCAGGACTTTTTTTTGAAAGAGCAATTGATCAGTCTCTACCTGAGGCACAAAGAACATTTGAATCGTCTTATGAAGTAAGTCATCAGAAATTTTTAGAGCAAAGAGCAGCAAAATGATAAGCACGGCATTACAAAACACAATAGTGGCAATAATCCCGAACACTTACCTCGCCATGGGCGATGAAGGGATCGTTACTCCTTATTGTGTTCATAAGGAAACGGCCACTCCCGAATATCTTAAATCGGGTATTGCAGGATATAGCTATGTCTGCGAAATAGCAATCATAGACCTGCTGCCAGAAGCTCTTGAAACATTAATACAGTCAGTTAAAAATGCAATTCTGGCATTAGCCGGAACAACTCTAAACGGTACTTCATTCGAATCGGTAATCTGGGAAACTGAAGCGCCAGACTTCGACACACAAAGTAAATTATATACCAACATATTAACTTTTACAATATTAACATCAAACCGTTAAAATCTCAATAAAATGGCAACTACAAGGATAATAGGCTATACGCTTAATCTGAAATATGGTGGCAAGCTTATAAAAGGGCTTGAAACAACCGGTCTTAAACTGAAGGCCAATTTTGAAGAGATCCTTTTGAAAGCGGATCAGGGTGTGCCTAACCAGGAACTGGTCGATTATGATACTGATATGTCTTTCTCAGGCAAGACTTATGAGCGAGACCAAGTGGCTGAAGCTTCCACTCATGAAGATTTTGAAACGCTTCGCGAGGCGGCAACAATTGGTGCAGAAGTTGCCTTTGTATATGGCATATTTACAACAGGAAAAAAAATTGTATCCGGAACGGGTATTATAACCGATTATTCCGAAGATGGAACTACCAAAGATACTGGCACATTCAGCGGTACCATAACAGCTAAAAAGGGAACGGTGACCTTTACCACATTTTAGTAAAATTTAACTCTGACATATAATGAGCGCAACAAGAGTAAGAGGGTACATGCTTAATATTAAGTGGGGTACCAAACTGATAAGAGGACTTGAAACTACAGGACTTAAAATTAAACCCAATTTCGAAGATATAGACCTGAAAGAGAATTCAGGAAATGTTATACAGTCTTTTGTAGATTATGACATGAGCATGACATTTTCCGGTAAAACCTATGAAAGAGATTCCGGTGAAGGCTCTACGTATGAAGATTTTGAAACGCTTCGCGCAGCATTAGCCGCAGGAGCCCAGGTTGCATTTGTCTATGGACGTTTTGTATCAGGAGAGAAAATTGCATCAGGGACTGGTGTCTTGACGGATTATTCTGAAGATGGAAATTCGAAAGATACCGGTACTTTCTCTGCCTCGATACAAGTGATTAAAGGATCTGTAACATTTGGAGTAACGCCGTAATATGAAAGCCGACTACCTGACACTCTCCGATGGCCGCGATGTTCGCTTAATCTGGAATATGAACGCTCTGGGCAGATTCACAGAACTTACTGGAAAAGAATTAACGGACCTTACTGATGGAAAAGCTAATGTTAGTACACTCCGTACAATTGCCTGGTGCTGCGCCATCGAAGGTGAAGAAGCTGAAGGAAAAGAACTGGGTTTGGATGAGATTCAGTTTGGACGTTTGATAACTATGGAAGGGATTGTAATGCTTTCAGCAATATTGGCAGCGCAAAGCGGTAACAATGGGCAAAAAAAAAGTCTGGAGAAAGGAAAAGCACCGAGGATATTCTTCAGGAAGAGGGTTTAGATGAGAGTGATCTTAACCGTTTTACTTACAGATATTTTCGCCGTTTTGCTCTTGGATGTCTTAATTATACTCCCGAACGTTTCGGGACGATGCTGGTAGGAGATTTTCTGGATGCGGTTGGAGGATATAACGAAGGAGAAAGCGAACGAATTAAAAGCATTGCAGAGATAGTACGTATGTCAACAACAATTTTGATGAACATACAGCTATCCAAAGAAGACAGGATAACACCACATGAATTATGGCCTTTCACCTGGGATAAGATAAGCGTTGATGAGAAAACAGAAATATTATCAGAAGAAGAGGTCGGCCGGAGAGAAAAAGCAATGGAAAGTATTTTAAACAATATAATGCCAGGCAATGGGAACAGTAATATCGAATCTTAAAGCACATTTTGGAGTCGATACTACCGACTTTAAAGCTGGTCTGAAAGATGGCGAGAAAGCCATGTCGGATTTTAAGGGAGCTGCCGGCGGCCAGATCGATGAGTTCGCCCGGTTGTTTGGTGTTAATATGACCGGAGTTACAAATGCCCTGGGAACCGCACAAAAATCATTAAACTATCTCTCCCAGGCTTTTAAGGCTTCAAAAGCCGAAGGCGATAAGCTGGCTATCGGCATGGATGTTCTTAAGAAGTCAATTATGGCCACCGGCATAGGTGCACTGCTCGTTTTACTTGGTTCTCTTGCTGCATATTTCACTGCGACGGAACGAGGAGCTAAACAGCTGGCCTCAGGAATGACAGAATTAAAGGCCGTCGGGAAAGTACTACTTGAACATTTGGGAACTCTCGGAGAGGGCTTAATGTCACTATTCAGGGGAGATGTTATAAATGGATTCAGCCAGATAAAAGAAGCTTTCACAGGAATTAGAGAAGAAGCAAAAGCTGCAGCTGCAGAAGCTAAAGCATTAGCGCAGAGTACATATGATCTTAATTATATGACTATGCACTATAATGATACTGTTTCAGAACAGAATATTCTCTTATCTCAATATCGATTGGATGCGAAAGATTCTACACTTTCTGCAACCGAACGGTTAAGTGCTTTAGAAAATGCTGCAATAATTGAACATAAAATAATAAAAGACGGACTTGCTCTCGACGCTGAAAAGTTGCTCAATGCACAGATGGCTCTGCAGACCGATAAGGAGAATATGGATCTTAAGAAGGCTTTATCGGCAGCTTACGATGCATACAATTATAAAATAGCTGAAGAGATAGATTACGACAGAACTCTTGAACGCGAAAAAGGCAAGTTAATAAAGCTTGCCCAGGATGAAACTGATGCCAAGAAGCTGGCTGCTCTAAAAGCATCAACCATAACTCCAGACTATGCACCCTTGGAAGCTATACAATTTCCTGTCTTAAATACGCAGGTGCTTGATACTACCACACTTGCTCTTAATAATATTAAAACATCAGTTAAAGAATTAAGTGTTAGCATCAAAGGTGAACTGATGAAATCTTTTGAAGAGCTTGGTGCAAATATAGGAACCTTCTTTGAAGAGATGGCGCAAGGTAATGGGAGCCTTAAAAGCTTCGGTAATATGATGTTATCCACTTTTGCCGAGCTCGCAATTAATGTTGGAAAGATAATTATAAGCATGGCAATAGCTAAGGCCGGCATCGAAAAAGCCCTTGTCATACCAGGTGCATGGCCGGTTGCCCTGGCAGCGGGAATTGCTCTTGTAGCGCTTGGATCTGCATTAAAAGGTTCTTTGTCAAGATCATCATCTGGTGGTGGAGGATCTTCGACTTCTTATGGTTCAGGTTCTGGTTCTCTGACGTATGACACCAGGCAGGCACCACAACCACAAAGTATTAATATCACCGGTTCCCTTGTTGCTAAGGGAAAGGATCTAGTTTATGTTTTTAACCAGGAGAATATCCGCACTAAAACTGTAACATAATGGCATTTGGTTTAAAATATGAATTATTGTGCACAACCGTTAAAGGGAATCTTTATAAGGCAAGGATTTATTTTGATGGTTATACCGGTAATCCTATTGACCGGAATGTTCCTGTTTCTCCTTTTATATTAAAAAAGGATAAGGCAGATATTATCCGGGGTACCTCATTTAACTTTTCAATACGCGAGGAAGCTGATTTTGAATTTCTCGAATTTTACACTAATAACAGTAAGGCAGTAAAAGTAGAGCTCTATAACCCTTCAAATGTTTTAATATGGACCGGGTATAACCTCCCGCAACAATACCAGGTTCCTTATGTTCCTTGCCCCGTTAATGTTACTTTTTCGGCTTCGGATGGATTGGGTCTCTTGAAAAATGAATCTTTTGCATTAACCGGAAGAAATTCTCAACTCGATATCATACGTTATTGTGTTGATAAAATAGGGCTTGGCCTGGGATATTCAATAGCGATCAATCTTTTTGAAGTAAGTCATAACCATCTCCGTACTCCACTTGAACAGACTTTTATAGATTCCGAGATTTTCGCTGGTCTGAATTGTTATGAAGCAATAGAAAAAATCCTTATAAACTATAATGCTGAAATAACTCAGCGCCGGGGCCGTTGGGCTATAACCCGGTCGGCTGATAAAAAGAGCGCACGAATGCTCTATACATCTGCAGGTGTTTATGAGACTACTGAAGCCGCTCCTTCGATATTAGATCTTGGTTACCCGGGTACAGGAATTTATGTTACTCCAAAAAACAGTTTGCAGTTTTCTCTTGAGCCCGGAGGAAAACAGGTTAAAATAAGTCACGATTATGGAAGGAAGGATTCCTTATTGATAAATCCTGATTTCTCGAAGTTTGTGAGTAATGCATTTACCGGCTGGAGTAAGCTCGGAACATTTACACCAGAGCAAAGGTTTGATAGCAATGGAAATCCATTTGCTTTTATTCCTGGTAATAATGATACAAGCGATTGTCTTTACCAGGATATAGAAATTGAAGCTTCAGCTGGCGAGGATTTTGATCTTTCACTCGAAATGGGTGTTTTGGCTTATCGTCTTTATGGAGGTATTCCAATTCCTATTCCTGTTGATCTCCAGTTTAATGTTGCTTTAATACCGGTTGGGGGAACTCTGGCAAATGCTAAATTTTTAAGTAAGGATGGCTGGAAAGATACTCTGACTTCTGTTATCACTACAGTTACATCGCAAATCGGGGGCATACCAAAACTGAATAAATTAGAGATTATTACTCACGAAATACCATTCAGCGGAACACTTCAGGTTTCTCTTTACCGTATATCGGCCACTCAATTATATCAATATACTTTCTCCGGTGTAGCCTGGGGTAATGTCGACCTGAAATTTATTACGGCAGATGGTAAATTATATCCTACCGGTTTGGAAACACTTGCTGAATTTCCTGATAGCACGGAACCTAATAACCTCGATGATATAGAACTTCTCGCAGCTGATGCACCTGATCTTCCAAATGCCCGGTTATTATACAAAAACATAACCTGGTTAAGCGATGGATCTCCGACTACTGACTGGCCGGATTATTCTATTTTGCAGCAACTGGCTCGCTCGCTTGCTAGCGATAATAGGGTTGCAAGGCAGAAACTCACAGGAGAAATAAAGGGTGTTATAATCGCATTTGACAGTATAATAAAACATTCATACAATGATAACCGCGAATTTGAAATAAGCGAAGGAGAATGGGATATCTATGAAGAGACATTTAATGTTACGCTTCTCGAACTATTGGCATGGAGCAATGAAGAAGTAACTTTTTCTTCCGTTGATAGTTCTTCATCATCTTCCGGTGGATCCGGAGGGAGTTCTTCATCATCTTCTTCTTCAGCCATTAGTCCCGATATTACAAAAATGGGGACTCTTGCACCCTTTTTTGAATTAATGAATCCGGGTGAGACTAACGAATATCTACGTGTGAAGCTTGCAATAGCCTGTGATTATGATTTTCAGGCTTATTCGGATTTTAGTCAATTCCCTTCTTCAATCTGGGAGTCTTTACCGATAGCTTCTCCTACGGTCCTGGGAGGTGTCAAAATAGGAACCGGTTTATCGATAGATTCAAATGGTATTTTGAGTGCAGCTGGAGGTATGGTTTATCCTGATGCAGGAATTCCACTTTCTACGGGATCTGCATGGGGAACTTCAATAACAAACAATTCGGCAAACTGGAATACGGCTTACGGATGGGGAAATCATGCCAGCGCAGGATACGTAACGGGAACTCCCTGGACCAGCATGGGATATCTTACTTCACAAACCTATCCTGCTGTAGGTATTTCCTTATCAACAGGATCTGCCTGGGGAACTTCCATAACAGATAATTCAGCAAACTGGAATACAGCTTATGGTTGGGGGAATCATGCCAGCGCGGGGTATCTTACTTCGCAAACATATCCTGGTTCCGGTATTGCTCTATCAACCGGATCGGCATGGAGTACTTCAATAACTGACAATTCGGCCAACTGGAATACAGCTTATAGTTGGGGAAATCATGCAATCGCGGGTTATGCATCTTATCCATCAGGATTGGGACTGGCCGTCACAACAGGATCAGCATGGGGTTCAACTATTGCTACGAATAAAGTTCCTATTTTTTCTTCGGCCATAACTGGAACGCCCTCTTCAACCACTTATTTAAGAGGAGATGGAAGCTGGCAGACTATAAGCAGTGGAGTAACTCCAACGGATAACATACTTCACTGGGATGGCACTAATTCCTGGTATGTTCCTTATACAACCCAGGCTGCAGGGAAGTTTGACTCAAGTTCTACCAATCCTTTACATAGCAATCGTCTAAATTACGATGGTAATTTATATACCAACAAATTATATTTAACTGGAAGTGGTGGTGGTGTATTAATATTTACTGGTAAAATGGATAGTTATGAACTTATACAATTTAATCATTCACTTATCGGGCCAGCAGGAGATAATGATAATGTAGGCATTGAATTTAATATAGAAGGATCAAGAAAAGATTCCGTTAAATCTTTTGCTTCTAATAGTATCAGTGGATTGCCAAATTATCTGTGTATTTCACACTTTCATCCTTCAGCATTAGGTGGAATAAAGATATTAGTCCGGCCAGGAGAAACTATAGCTTTTGGACATTCAGATACTTATGCAACGACTGAATTGGTTTTAACCACTACTGCAACTTTTAGCCTTCCTGTTTTAACAGCTGCATCAGTAGCTGCGAATGCAGGTCTTAGAATTCCTCACGGCACGGCACCTTCTGCTCCTGTAAATGGAGATATGTGGACTACAACAGCAGGATTATATATCAGAATTAATGGAACAACAGTTGGTCCGCTTAATTGATTTAATATGCCAAAAACAGTAGCCATACCAGCTCATATAACTGACAGTTCTGACAAAACCGGATATTACAATCTGGTTCAGGATACGGGTCTTGCTACTATCAGTAGAAATGGTAATAATATGCTTATCTCTAATATTACCACTCCAATAATTCGAAATATCCTAGGAGAAGACAATGTAGATATTATTCAGCTTTGTCAATCTGCAAATATTAATCCTCATTCTTTTTATAAGCCTGCTGGATCCGCCCCATATAGATTTGGTGATTTTGCAGGATACGATAAAAATGCGTTGCCTCCTACATATTTTGCTTCCCATCCTTCAAATGAAGAAGTTCAGATACAGGAGATAACGAGTGGTGCTTATGGCATACAAATATCTACAATACTCAGAAGAGGGGAAGCATTGCCCGCATATAATCCAACCGTTGATTCATGGAATAATATAAAAGTGGTTTTTCAATTAAGAGAAGCTTCTGGTGGTGGTGGTGGGTTGTTATTAGCAACCAGCACTATAGAAAATATAAATGTGCTAAAGATGTTTTCTTCTACTCTTGTAACAAGCGACTGGCTCACCTGGACAACTCCGGCTCCTTTCCCAAACATAACTACAGATTACAGAGTGCAAATTCATGCATATTACACTTATGGCGGTTCTGATGTGGCAATAGAAGATGGCTCTCTGGCTTATACCATTACTGCTAATGAATATGTTCCGGCATCTCCTCCAACTTATGATTTGTATATATATGCTCATAATGGTAATAACATAGAACCATTGGAGGAAACTAATAGTTTTGGTGAAGGAGTTTATAGTATGCCAAGCGATAAAGGTTCTTCTTATTATGGTGATTTGCGATGCCATTATTTATATAAACCAACTGATGGATCTTACCCTACTGAATGGATAGGCTATGCTTATGGTCAATATATACCTGCAGATACAGAATCTGCAGATGCAATACTTGTCACAATGGCAGGGGGAAGTGCCATAGGATTAGTTGATAAAACACATTCGAGATATTTAACTATGGAGTATTATAACTCGGCAGGATGGCAAGAATTTTATAATCACACCTTTCCTGCCGAATAAGATAATTTATTAACCAAAAATAAAATCATATGAAACTTAAAATTAACCAGGAACTTAAAGATGCAGAAGGCAAATCTATTATTGCAGCAGAAGGTAGGCCAAAACTCCTTCTAAAGGATGTTTGTATCACTTCAATTTTATCTCCAATTAAGGATGATGATGAGAAGACAAAATTCAACAAATATGAAATCTTTAAAAAACTTCGTGATGGTAAAACCGAGGTCGAGCTTACGGTTGAAGAAATAGCATTACTCAAAAAATGTATCGCGTTTTTCCAACCTCAATTAATTATGGGTCAGTGTTTTGAGATGATTGAAAAATAAAATAATAATATCATGGGAAAATTAGTAGATAATAGTATCCTCGATGCAGCATTGAATGCTATTAAAAACGGAGTAACTAAATTATGTGTTTGCAGCACTCAGCCTACTACATATGCTGAAGCAACAGCAACCTATAAACTAGCGATAAAAACCGGACTTAGTTCAGCTTCGTTCACCGGACCTGTTGATGGAGATACCAGTGGGAGAAAATTAACAATTAATCAGGAAGCTACATTGGCGGTTGATACTGGCGGAAACGCACAGCATATAGCTCTTTGTTCCGATTCCGTATTATTATATGTTACTACATCTACCGCGCAGACATTGATAGCAGGAAATACTGTTACGGTACCGGCATGGGATATTGAAATTGCGGACCCGAATTAAATTTTAATAATTAGAAATCATGGCAAAGACTACAATTATTTTAACATTAACGGACAATAAGTTTTTTGAAGTGAATGGTCCTCTTGACAACCCATCGGATCGTAAATTAATGATTGAGATGTTTGAGAAAGCAATCGATGTTTGTAAAAATTACAAGGGAGGATTAATTCATATAGCTAATGGTGCCCGCTATACTGAGATGGATCATACTAAAGTAAATCATTTAGCAAGAATAAAAGTTTAATTAAAAAAGGAGGAAAATAAAATGGCAATTTATTCATTATCACAAAGAACGGTAGCAACTTCAGCTGCATCTGCTAACTGGGAGATCAGAACAACAGCTACATGCAGGGCTCAACTACTTGAGGTTGGATTAGCCCAGGTAACCGCTGTAGCTGCAACACTTGGTCTGGGTAGACCGCAGGCTATTGGTGTTACACCAACTTCACCTGTTAACTTCCTCCAGGAGGATCCTGGAGAACCGAATGCTAATACAACTGCTTGTGTCGCCTGGGGTACTCCTCCGACAGTTCCACTTCAGTTTTTCAGAAGGATTACTTGCCCGGCTACGATAGGCGCCGGCGTGATATGGACATTCCCGAGAGGATTATTTATAGCTGTATCTGCTTCCATGATTATTTGGATAATTGCGACTGCTCCGGTAATGGATCAGTGGGCTGTAATATCTGAATAAAATGCCTGGAATGTTTATTAATGGAGGCACTTGGCCCTGGGTAGGACTACCTCCAAAGGATGATTCAAGCATGGATATAAATATAAATTATAAATATATCCTTGCAAACAGATATGATATATTTATGCAACATCTTTGGCCAAAGTCTCAATTTATAAACTGTAAAGATTCTTCTTCGGATGCTAATTGTCCTAATAATATTTATCCCAATGATATTCTATGGGAATATCCCGATTTTTTTACAGAGGCCTATGGAGGTAATGAATATGCTCAATTATATAAGATTCAGGGCGTTACTAAGGATTCAGGAGGAACTCCATTAGGAGGTGTTTCTGTAGAATTATTCAGAACATTGGACGATACGAGGCAAGATGGTTGTGTTTCAGATGCTGGAGGGAATTATTTATTATATAGCCGATATCCGGATGCTCATTATATAGTAGCTTTTAAATCACCAAATTTAGCAGGCAGCACGGTTCAGACATTGATAGGAACATAAATGCCAACAATATATTTATATCCAACTTCGGAACAGGTTGTCCAGCAAATCGGAAATGCTGGACTTCCTGCTACCTTACAACTTAATGCAGCTGCTGGTACGGATGTGAATGTATTTCCTGTTGATAAAGGCATCAGTCCTTATAATGCATATATCAAATCGGTGGATGTTCAGCTGCAATCAGTAATTGATGATTCTCCACCAAAACTAGATAAAAAAATACCTTCTATAGCTGTCTCACTGTTTGCGGGAGAGATACCTGTGATAAATATTAACGCAACACCTCTAATTCCTGCTACTTTACGATTATATGCATCTCCTGATGCAAATGTTCAATTATATCCTGTAAATGATCAAGTAAAGCAAAATCAAAGATTACTTAGCTTAATTGATATTTTGGTTCATATTACAGATATTTCCAATATAACTTTAATAATACAAAAAGATTTAATTGCTCAGACTACAGATGGGATTGCTTTATTTCAGGCACAAACATTAATAGTACAGGGAGCCTCACATATTCATACGACAGATGATATTGCGATTATTCAGCAATTTACATTAGCGGTTCAAAAAACTATACACATACAAAATGCAGGCAATCCCGTATTAATTCAGCAGAATCTTTTAATAGTACAAGAAGCAAATCATTTATTAAGCAATGATGGAATAGTTCTTATACAGAATAATATTTTAGTTGTTTCAAAAATAATACACTCACATTTTACAGATGATATTGTTTTAACTGAAAATAAAATTTTAATAATATCAGAAACATTCCATAATCATTCAGCATCAAATGTCGCATTAAGCATACAATCATTACTCGTAATACAGAATGCTTCACATATTTTGCAATCCGATAATGTAATTGGCTGGGAACAACTATTAATAATAGCAAATGCAATTCATGGGCATATTGCAGATAATGTTGAATTAGGTTCGGGTTTTCCAATAATAAATCTGGCAGGCGATATAATTGATTTCATTTTATCCGGTGATGCTGAAAAAGAAATTAACTGGAATTGTGATGTTGGGATAATTACAATAGATGGTAATAACGATTTAATTTCTATAAAAGGAAATGTTGAGAAAGAATTAGAATTTGCAGATAATTAAGAATTAAGATATGGCTACACCAATTAATTTTTCAATTCGCAAAGGTCGCACCGAAACTATAACAGTAACAGTTGAAAATGTTACAATATGGACAGGTTTAGTGGCGAAGTTATTTGCTTCCTTAAACAAAGGAGATATCCCGGCTATTCAATTATCAGGAGCAATTAACGAAATTGAGAATGAACTATCTTTTAGTTTTTTATCGTCCAGCACAAAGAATTTATTGGCAAGTAGTCTTTATTATGAAATTGTCTTGTATAAGCAGGATGGTTCCTATGTTAAAGATTGTAATTATGGAATATTAAGTATAGAACCGGTTGTTGTAGCAGATCCTATGAGCATTTGATTGATTATTACCGATTTTATGAAGTTTTATTGAATGGAAAAGAACTTTAAAATATTAACCTGGTTTAAGAATCTTTCAGAAGGATGGAGAGCGATAACAATATTATTTGGTGCTGTCGTTACTATAGCTGGAATTGCCATCGCTATTGATCATTTTAAAAGTAATGTAACAATCGATCATTCTATTTTAAAATATCTTATGAAATCTGATTCAGCAAATAAAGATTTTAGGGAAGAAATACGTACCAAATTCATAGATATTTCAGACACTATAAGAATGATTTCGAAGAATCAAAGAAAGCAGATAGATTCCTATGCCACATTTGTACAGGATAATACCAATTCCGTAAAGGAGTTTATGAACTATATGAATGGAATGGAATTTACGATTGTTGCACCCGTAAATAAATCAAATGACGAATCAAAAGCGGATATTAAGATTAAAATTCAAAAAAGAAAGAAATGAGTGAAACGTTTGCAAATTGGTTTGCTCTGATATTTTCTATTCTGATTCTTATTGCAATTGTTTGGATCATTAACGACTCAATTAATAAAACTAAATTTAATGGCCCCTCAAAACGAAAGTAAAGATCCCTCATTCATTGACCAGGCTTTTGCGATCATTGAAAAAAGCTATTCAACTGAAGATCCCAGGGATAAGCATGGGATGACAATTGCGGATCATAAATTGCTTTGTCAGATACTCAATGCTCATGAGGGATTCATTAATGAGAATATTGTTGAAAGATTTTATGATAAGGTAGCGGAACATTACGATCCGATAATGAGATCTCTTGAAAAACTTGAAAGAGGTCAGGATGCAATAGCCAAAAAAATCAGAGATGTTGAAGATAATTATATTGAATTAGGAGCCAAATTTAAAATATTAGGAGATAATGTTGATGATATAAGAGGTATGATCCCGGATTGTCTTTCAGAGAAAATGATTACCCTTCAAAAATCCGTAACCTCTTTAAAGAAGCAGAACTCATTCAGAGCTATTGCTATAAGAATAGCTATAGCGGTTGCAATTTCAGTTCTATTAGCCTTATTGATTCATTATTATTACTTATGAATAAACAAGAATACGAATTCAGAATATGTGTGAGCTGTGAAGCAAGGTATATTGAGGATTGTGAATGTATAGAGATAGAATTAGGAACTGGCAAACCAATATTGCCAAAATATTGCTGGAGGGAAGACTTAATCAAGATGACTCCTAAACCACATAATAATGCTGAACAAAAATGATATTTGATGAACTTATAAAAGAAAATAAGGATGCTTTCATTATTAAAGTTTATCAGGTTGCATTATATCTTAGTGTTAAACCTGAACATCTGATGTTTCTTATGTGGTTCGAAACAGGGCACACTCTTAATTCTCACATCCAAAACTCTATTGGCGCCACCGGTTTAATTCAATTTATGCCTTCCACTGCCAGGTTCCTGGGGACCACAACCGATGCATTAAAAGGTATGTCGAACGTAGAACAGATGGATTATGTTCAGAAACATTTAGGGATCTTCAAGGGAAAATATAAAGATTGGGTTGATTTATATTGTGGTATTTTCTGGCCTGCAGCTGTAGGTAAACCGGATACATTCAGAATTACTTCACATATTGTTGCAAAAGAAAATCCTTTATTCGATATCAATAAAGATGGCGAGATTGAAAAATCGGAGATCCGGACGGCATTACTGAAACAGATCCCGACTGAATATAAACAATACTTCACTTAAATCATATTTATATGAAAACAGTAAAATTAATTTTAGTAGCAATAGGCAAATTCTTAAAATATGCCTATGCATCACAAATCACTATTGGCGTATTTGGTTTGGTTGAATTTTTTGCAGGTCATAAGTTTTGGGCTATTGTTATTATTGCATGGGGAGTTTTGCTTACAATCAACGAAGCACAGAACAAATGAAGCCAAAGGAAATAGCAATGTTTATTTTAGGAGCATTAATAACAGTGTGCTTCTTTGCTGTGCTGATTTGGCTCATAGCAAGGCCCATGCCGGAAGGGAATAAAGATGTTCTTTATCTGGCTATCGGGGCATTGATCGGATTCATGGGAACCATTGTCACGTATTTTTATGGATCATCGGCGGGTTCGGCAAAAAAAGATGAAACAATTTCTAATATCGCAACAAATAAACCTGATGAAGTTGAGAAACCTCAATAAGATGCGAAAATTGGCATTAAAAAAAATGAGCTTTCTAGGCATTATCCTGCTTTTATGTAGTTGCGCTACTTATAAGAGGTGCAGTGCTAAATTTGACTGGAAAAGCGACACTATTAAAACAGTCATTTATAGAGATACAATAGTCCCGGTCCTGGTCCATGGAACAGATACTGTTTTTGCCTGGTCAACAATCAGAGATACCTTAATTGTCCATTCCGGATCAGCTCATGGAGAGAGTTATGTTATTCACGACACTTTAAAACTCAATGTATGGTCAAGCGATACGATAATTAAGGTTAAACTCGACAGTGCAATAAAAGTCATTGAAACCAGGAACACACAAATTGTTACTATAAAAGAAAAGGCTAAATTTGAAAAGATTTTATGGCAGATAATAGCAGGATTAAGCATTGTTTTTTTAATTGTTCTTATTCCGAGATTACTTAAAAAGAGATAGATTATTACATTCCGGAACGCTACTGGCACGCCACATATTATTTTATATATATGTATTTCTTTGATTGATTGCGCGATATAAGCAATTTACTCTATACATGGGGTGCAAGGGGTCGTCTGTTCGAGTCAGATCACCCCGACAGATTTAAAGAGCCTGTAAATTAGAACCTTACAGGCTTTTATATTCCTATCAATTAAATTCATGTTTAATAATATTTGCTCCAATTTGTTTTTATTTGTACCTTTCGCACACCTAATACACGCCTTAAACTATGCCTTCGATTAAACCGGTCATCAGAAAAGATGTGGTTAACTCGGATAATAAAGCTAATATTAAGATCCGGGTATCACATAACAGAAAAGTAAGATATATAAAAACACCCTGGTATATAGATCCAAAGTACATGGGATCTGATGGGATGATTAAAGCAAGTTATCCCGGACAATCAAAACTGAACGGAGCAATTCTTCTTCTCCTGCAGCAATACAACGATATTATTGCCGATTCCGGACCCGATATCATCCATACTGATATTAATTCACTTATAAGTAAACTGAAGGGACAAAAAGAACATGGATCAGGATTCCTGGCTTACATGAAATTCCGGATCATGCAGCTTCAAAAAGAGAACCGGTTCAGTTATGCCAGCAGTTACCAGGTAACGATCGATCATCTTGAAGCTTTCACTCATAAAAAAGAAATTGAGTTTAATGAAATAACAATAGGCTTCCTGAGGGATTTTGAGGGGTATTTAAGACACGTTCGTCATTCAAGGGTCAACACATGCCGGATATACCTGAATAATGTCAGGGCTGTTTTCTATCATGCCATAGATGCTGATATTATAAAACAGGATCTCTCTCCATTCCGGAAATTTAAAATTGAACAGGAGAAATCACAGAAACGATCTTTAGACATCAGAGATCTGAAGGCACTTCTCAAGCTTCGCACTGATGTTACAAAACAACAGCAGCGTGCAATCGATGTTTTCTTCCTTATCTTTTACCTGGTTGGGATCAACCTTAAGGACCTTCTCTATCTGAAACCAGATAGCATGCACAAGGGAAGGATTATGTATAAACGCTTTAAGACCGGCAGGGAGTATTCAATTAAGATATTTCCCCAGGCTAAGAAGATAATTGACCGGTACCAGGGCGAGAGGTACCTGCTAAATTTTATGGAAAAGAAAGAGAAGATCTCTCCCATCCGGATCCATGAGGCTGATCACGATATACTGAGCCAGGTTAATAAATTGCTTAAAACAATTGTGAAAAATAAAGAGCTTGGTTTTAAGATCAGCACTTACAGTGCCCGGCACAGCTGGGCAACTATAGCAGCAAAACTTGGTGTTAGCAGGGATACGATATCACATGCCCTAGGACATGGGATTGACAGCATGACTGATATTTATATAGACTTCGATCTGGAGAAGGTTGATAAAGCGAATAAGCTTGTGATCAGTAAACTTAACGGAAGATCGGCTAGGATATCATAATTATTTCTTTTCCATCCCCCAGTACTTTTCAGGAACAGGAGCTTTTGGCACCTGGTATATTAAATCAGAGCTTATTTCTTTTGAGAAAAGAACAGCTTTGGCAAAAGAAATGCTTGATTTGTCAGCTCGCTTATTCCACTGAGCATTTTCCCAATCCGGATTTATTGTAACTCCACTTAAAGCAGATGCATAAATTGTGGATTCCATTCCTGCCTTCCATTCGCTAGTTACCATTACACTATCATTACCACAAATTATATTCAATCTCACATATGTATCTCCTTCGTCTTTCTTGGATGCCGAAACATACCCTAGTTCCTTGTTGCTTGCTTCAATTCTGTAATTTTGTGACAAAGCAATTTTAAAGCTTTTGAGATAATTTTCCTCTAAGAGATTATTATTTTTGATAGTGATTTTATTTGCGCCAATGGGGATTTCTCCTGCCGTTTGTTCGGGAATTATCGTGAACATTTCCTTATAACTCATGCAGGATTGTAAACTAATTGTAATAAAAATAAAAAAAGCTATTCTTTTCATATTGAAGGCATAATTAAATAACACTACATCAAAATTAAGATACTGAAATTACATTTGCAAGTTTTTTTTCCAGACTACCTTGAGGCAGCTTTTTTTAACATTAATACTTCTTTCAAGCAATTATTATAATCACGAAGAAGATCATTACGTTCAAGAGTAAGAATATCTATAATCTTATCTTTCTCAATACAATTTTTACATGTTTGCCCAATTGTTAAAACTGGTTCTTCTATAAAATCGGGACTAATTTCCCTTATATTTTCTGTTAATAACTTTGGTAAAGATCCAACTAAAAGCCATTGTGGATTTAATCTTTTTTTTAAAATATCTTCATATCCATCTGTTATTTTCTTTAATAATTTTGGACTTAGTTTTCTGCCGTATTCCGCTGCATATATTGTAGATGCATGTTTATATCCAACTTGTAAAGCAAATGATCTTTCAGTATGACCCATTTCAATAATTACTTCTGATATTCGTTCGCCCTGGTCTGTTTTGGTTTTCACTTTTTCTCTGTTATTCGTTGTTAATAACATTGTTAATAACTTAATTCATTTATGTTCTCTTATATTCGCTTTTATGCGTTTATATTTGCAGTAGTTGCAATGAAAGATATAACAGAATAAATGAAAAGGCAAATAAAAGAGATAAAAAATGAATTTAATAAGCAATTCAATGAGGCTTTTTATGCTCTTCCTGATGAGCTTACTTCTATAATACGGGACGAATTATATAACACACTTTACTGGAGCCAGAGAACTCTTTATTATCGGCTCAATGGTACCTGGGACATTAAAAAAATAGAAATACCACTGATAGAGCAGGTATTTCATAAATATGGAATTCCAGTTTTTAAACAAACCGCAATAAATTAACCAATGGCAACCGAACAAGAAAAACTCCTATTAACGCTTTTAGAAGCCAGCGAGGATCTGGCGAAAGAATACGAAAAGGAACTCAAGCGTCTTCGGATGAACAATCTCAAAATAAAACTGCACATGGAGGTTCTTGTTCATAGTCCCTTTTCAAAAACTGCCTCTGAAATACGTAAAACATACTGCGAGGTCCCTGACTTTTCAGAATCAATTATTCATTTTAACTAACATGAGTCTCCATAAACCAGGGTGGTATAAAATGGGTCGCTGTAAGATTCTTATCAGCATTGATAACGAGGCATGGCACCTGTCAATATCCTGTGAAGATTGCCTTCCGTCTTATAAAGAGATTAAAGATGCTCGCTATCAGTTTCTACCTGATGATATTCATATGGCTGAAATATTTCCTCCCAAAGATGAATTTGTAAATCTTCATGAAAACTGCCGGCACTTATGGCAAATCGAAATTGATGAATCAAATTTTATAACAAGATAATATTAATCCCATGAAAGAGAAAAAAGAACTTTTTGACCTGGCAATGAATCTTCTTGAAAAATGTAATATCATCCTGAAAGGAGATCCAGAGCTTTCAACAATCAACAGCCTGCTGGCATCAGTTATCAGAAACCTGAACAGCACAGTAATAGAAGAGCTTACAAGCAACAAAGCTGATATCGTTCAATGACCGATCCTGTTACCATAGAACGTGCCGAGCTTGCCCAGTTTATTCGCAATACTGCCGACCAGGCTATTACGGAAACGCTTAATGAGCTTGGAATAAAACGTAGGGCTTTTAATCCTTACATGAGCCAGAACCAGGCTTCAAAATTAATCGGGCGCAAGCGGTTACAAACGGCTATGGAAAAAGGACTAATTGCATGGAAAAAGTCTGACATGGATAAATCGACAGGCCGGGTATATGTTAGCCGAAAAGATGTTCAGAAACTATTAAACAACCCTATACTATGAGATCTTATAAAGTCTTTATTTCGGGTCGGGTAACCGATCTGCCCAGGGAGGAAGCGACGCGCAATTTCGAACGAGGCAAAAAGATACTCCTCCAAAATACTTACGATTATTTCAATCCGCTTGAAGCAGTCCCTTATTCGGCTTCTCCGGCCCAGGCAATGAAGATTTGTTTTGATGCTCTTTTTGAATGCGATGCCATTCTTCTGCTTAACGATCATAAGTTCAGCGAAGGATCGAAGCTGGAGGAGGCTCTTGCCAGGTATTGTAAAAAGATGATTTTTTATGAAGATGATTTAATCTAACCAATTTTTACTAATAATTTACTTATGAAAGCAAAAGAAAAATTTGAAAAGTTGACCACAATTCTAGAATCACAATTAGAAAAACTAGTTGCCAGAAAAATTGATCTCGACGAAGCTAAAGGTACAGCAGCATTAGCAAAGCAACTGAACAACACTTACTCACTTCAGGCTGATGTGGCTAAATTTATTGTTAAAGAAGGTGATGCAGCAAAAGGGAGGCTTGAGGAGGTCGGATTATGAGCTCCAACGATCAACTTTCTAAAGAATTGAATGTGTGTAGGATTCATTTTCTATTCTCCTGTTCTAGTTACGGTTATAATTCACATGACTTATTGCCGAGCCCCATTCATGATATTGTAGATAAATTTTGTCAACAGGCAGCTCTATTTAAGGCCATTTTAAATCTTAAGACCAATACAAATGGAGCTCTGAGAAAAGAGTATCGCTTTGAAATAAATCGTATTTGGGAAAGACATTTTCTTAGAGTCTTGAGAAATAAGGATGGGGCTTTCAGAAAATTAACAGATGATTATGATTATCAATCAATTCCCGAGCCCAATATACATAATTATTTTAAACTCAAGCATAAACAGAAAATTGGAATACTTAAAACCTACCAATATGTCAGAAATTAACAAAAAACAGATTTCAGAAGCATTGATCAAAGCAATGCAACGCGAAGAGCTGCACACAAGAGAAACCGCTCAGAAGCTTAATCTTAATCCATGTTACATAAGCATGGCACAGAACCCTAATAGTTGGGATGCAATGGGGAAAGCATCGTGGATACGACTCGAAGAATGGTTTAATACCAATTTGCCGCTTGCTTTATTCGAAATCCCTGCAGGAGAAGAAATCTGGAAAACGAAGGAAAAAGTGATTAAGACTGATCCCGAAATGACAATCCTTTCTTCAAAAGAAGTTGTTACAAAATCTATTAGCAAATCAGCCGAAAAAACAGAGAAACCTCACAGGCCTCCAAAATTCAATTACGACTTCCTTAAGGATGCAAAATTTATGAACTTCAAAGAAGTGGAAGCTGAGTTCACAGACATGGTCGCCAGGGAAATCGAAAAGATTGGAAAAAAAATGATGCTCCCTGTGCAGCCGACCACTGATCATATACGGCAGAAGGTTTCAATAGACATCGAAATTAACCTGGTTATTAACGGTCAGAAAGTTAGTCTGCAATAACCTGTTTTATGGAGGGCTGGATAAAACTATACCGTATATCGTTGGATCATTGGCTTTATACTGAAAAGAGGCCATTAACCAGGCGCGAAGCATGGGAAAATATATTGATATTGGTTAACCGTGAGGATGATAAGGCATTAATTCAGGGTACATTGATTGACTGCAATCGCGGTCAGAGCATACAATCACTTCAGACATGGGCAAATAGTTTTAACTGGTCGGTTCAAATGGTAAGAACATTCTTTAAGCTACTTGAAAATGACAATATGATTGTTATTGAAGGAATGCAAAAAACAACAAGGTTAACAGTTTGTAATTATGGCAAATATCAAGATATACCAACAGACAAACAACAGACAGATAACACACAGATAACACACAGACAACAAACAGACAACAGACAGATAACAACAAACAAGAATATAAAGAAGAATAAGAATATAAGAAATAAAGAAGTAAAGAATAAGAGCATCGATTTTTCTTTTATTTCTGTTTCCTTTTTACCTGTTTGGGAGAAATGGCTCGAATATCGGAAGGAAGTTAAGAAACCCTATAAAACCGAATCGGGCATGAAGTCAAAATACAACGAACTGGTCACTCTCAGTGGTGATGATCCCTCAAATGCCTTATTGATAGTTCAACAAAGCATAGATAACGAATGGATCGGCTTTTTCCCTCTCAAAAAAAATGGGAAAAATCTTAAAGGAATAATTCCAGGAGAGGATCCTGTTGAAAAGATTATCAGGGAGGCAAACGAATTTATGAAAAACAAACAAACATCTAAGTCCGATGGAATTCAAAAGTAGATATTTCACAATTCACATGCAGGATCACTCCAAAGATATTCTTCATGAAGCCTTGAAAGAGATGATTCTTGAGCTTTCAGCCAATGCCATTTTTGTGATGAACACCGAAATGCAGGGCGAGATTACTGCCAGAACAGCCGACACTATTGTTGATCTGCTTAAGCATTCAAATTTACGGTTCATGCCTTTTCACCTGGTATGTGAGGGATTTCAGAAAGGGGCAATGGGGGAACTTGGTGGAACAACACGTTTTACTGTCCGAAATGTGAATACATGGATGCGTGCCATGAACGATAAGCTTGCTCAGATCAATGTGGAGAGAAAAACAAAGGAAGATGCTGAACGGAGATCCCAGGAAGAAAAGGCATTCAGGCAGGCAAAGAGAATAAACAATCTCTATGGAGCTGCTATGTATCGTAAAATTGAATGGGCTTATGCAGGTGCATTATCCTCAGAAGATTATGATCGTTGTACTCTCGATAAGATCGTAGAAGCCATACAAAAAGGATATTCAATTAAGGACCTTCAACCATCAATGATACTATGACAACTCTAATCGGAATTCTTGCTCTATTCATCATCGCTGGATTTATGATCCGCTACGAAAAGAAACACATAAAAACAAAATCAAAGAGATCTATCTAATCCATTTAAACCATGAAAAGAGACCTGATAATTGCTGAAAGCCGGCGTGATGATTTTGGATTTATTACCACAATTGTTCAAAGAGGGAAGAATCGGCCAAAGAAATTTAAACACGATATCACTATGCCAATTTATCTCTATGAAGAATTACGCAATAAAGGCATTATCAGTCCGGAGAGCTATTTTATTGATGAATCAGCATTTTTTGAATTCTCACTATCTGAGGTAACTATAAGTTTTATTAATCTCTATGCTTGTGAGGATCTTCACAGAAAAATAGACCATTTCCTGGTAGTGAAATTTGCAGGAAGTTATCCGATTAAACGAGGTGGAATATTTTTTTAATGAACAGACCTAAATCAAAGCAGAGACCATGGAGTATAAAAAAGTCAGCAGCTCCGCCGATCGCGAGCAGATCCAGAGACGAATTTTATCACACATCGAGATGGAAGAAAGAGAGCAAAGCATTCAGGCAGGAAAATCCATTATGCGAACAGTGCAAAAGAGAAGGTTTTATTATTCCGTCGGAAGTCACAGATCACAAAATTCCGAAAAATGTATGTAAGGATCCCTGGGATAAAAGCAATTGGGAAGCATTATGCAAAAGACACAATTTAGCAAAAGGAGCACAAGATAAAAAACACTTCAAAAAATGAGACTTCTTAAAAATCTAAAAATTGATTATCAACGCTTGATCTTTCGTTTGAAAAGAAAGAGGAGACTGAATAAGCTTGAAAAATCCAAATGTAATGCAGTTAAGGAAGCTGAAAGGCTTAAAAACATAACAGGAAAACGCCATTATGTTCTTCTCCTGGATGATCTGTATGTTGTTAGAAATCATCGGCAGCTTAAGGAAATAAATAGCTTATTACCTCCCCTTGCAAAGATCAATATATTAACCCGCGATAAAGTAACAGTTCACATAACCAAATGAATAGCGAAAAGCCCATACTGCAGTTGATGGATGAATTTCTGGCTAACCAGGACATAAGAGAGAATTCACGTAAGAAATATCGTGAGAGTCTGCATGTCTTTATTGGTTGGCTTACCAGGAATGCTGATGTTCGTAATCCTCAAAGATCTGATATCATCAGATATAAACAATGGCTTATTGAATCCGGTAAGGCATCCATGACAGTAGATAACTACCTGGTTAGTGTTCGTCAGTTCTTTAGATATCTGGAAGAATCAGGCATACATGACAATGTTGCTGCAGGAATACACTCACCTAAGAAGCCTCAGGGATACAGAAAGGGATATCTTAAGCCGGATGAAGTAAACAGACTACTATCATCTATCAATCGTGAGACCATTCAGGGCAAGCGTGATTATGCAATAATCAATCTGATGGTACGTACAGGCATGAGATGTATTGAAGTAACCAGGGCAAATGTACAGAACCTTACGAAAGAAGGTAATCATTGGATTATTGATATTCAGGGCAAAGGACATTGGTCTGCAGATAGACCATTAGGATTAACAGAGCGAGTAGTTGCGCCTATTAAAGAGTATCTTAATCAGATAGATACACTCACTGAATCATCCCCTCTGTTCTACAATCACTCATATGTGAGTCATGGAACACGTATCACTACACTTACTATATCAAAGATCATTAAGAGATACTTAAGACTTATTGGCATTGACAGTGCAAAGATCACTGCTCATTCACTTAGACACACAGCTGCTATCACTGCCTTAAGGAATGGTGCAACATTGTCTGAAGTACAACATATGCTAGGACATAGATCTCCTAACACTACTATGATCTATTTACGTGCGATTGAAGAGGAGTTAAGGAGAGAAGGCACTGCTGTAGGCAAAATGGATAATGCATACGATAAAGGCAAAAAGAATAGCAATAGTAAGCAATTTAGTATCATCAATGAACTACATGGTTAGGAAAGAGAGAATTTGTTAACAATTAGTATTTATACTTATATGAAGAAAGAAAACGAAACATCAAATAGAGTGCAACTCATTGAGTGTCAGCAACAGCATGGGGGGGTCTTAATCTCTGCGCCGGAGTGCCGCGCGACCGTAAGCCTTCAAAACCTTTGCCTATGTCAAAAGTCAGGGGGGGAGTATTAATGACTTTAATGGGAAGACCAGCTATACCGGCTAAGATAAAAGAGCTTTCCGGTACCGTTCGGAAGGACCGTACTAAAGAAACTATTGAGTATGATTTACTTCTCATTGCTCCTAAACCTGAAGTATGGATGGATGATAATGGAAAGAAGTATTTTAAAAACATTTGCAAACTCTTGATCAGCAAGAAGCTTCTCAATGTCGCTAATGTGCAACTCGTTATCCTGATGGCACAAGAATTTTCACTCTATGAGGAAGCAACCAGGGAATTAAAGATCGGAGGAAAGGTATTTATATCCGATAAGGGCAATTACCTGCAGTCGCCCTGGGTGTCGATCAGAAATAATGCTCAGAAAAACTACCGCGATATCGCAGCTTTGTTTGGACTCGATCCGGTTTCAGCAATGAAAGTTGGCGGACCGGCCAGGTCAGACAAGGATCCTTTCGATGAAATGCAAAATAAATACAACCAATAGCCAAACTTATGAAAAATTACTTCAGCAGAATTACCCAGGATCACTGGTGTTCAAAAAACAATCTTCAAAAAGCAGCTCATAAAGTCGCAATGGAGATGGATCGCAGAATTGTAACCTCTGACCAGGTTGAAAGCTTCAAAACTGAATTTAAAGAAAAGATCAATAAGATCAATGCAGAATTCAGTCGGTGTAAGCCAGTGAAATTAGATATAGAACGTGATCTTGCAGATCGTGGTGATATTGTATTCTGGGCTGATGGAATATTTCATCTTTGTTTATTCCTGGCAAAAGAAAATATTTAACCAAACAATCAACATTATGGAACTAAAAATTAAAAAAGAAACAGCAAAAGAGATCTACTCAGATTCTCCTGATGCATTAAAGAAGATCCTGGAGGAAACTTCCGGTAAGGATTACTTTAAAAAGAAAAGCTTCGATGAGATTAAAACCTTCGAAGATGCTTGTGAATTACAGGGCATAAATCCCGATAGTGTAGTAAACGACGCGGATACTATTGATGAAAAGGCTTACAAGAAACTTAAAATTATTGTAAGGTCAATTAATTTGATTGATTACGACCGTCCCTGGATACCCGACTGGAATAATTCTAACCAGTATAAATGGTGGCCATACTTTAATTTGTCGTCCGGGTTCGGTTTTTCGGGTTCGGATTACGGCTGCGATCTCACGTCTGCGAGTGTCGGTTCCCGCCTTTGCTTTGAATCTGAAGAAAAAGCGAAGTATGCTGGCAACCAATTCCTCCAATTGTATAAAGATTTTCTAACCATAACAAAATAAATCTATGACAACAAAAGCAAAAAAAATTAAAGAGAGTAGTCCTGAGTTCGATTACACAACAATCAAAACTTTTGAGGACGCCTGCAAAAAAGTGAATACAGATCCAGCAAAACTTCCCGATGTTTCTGGCATCCTGGAAGAGTTCGCAAAGCCGATTATTGCAGCTTATAAATTGCTTATTATTTATAAGGCTATTAACAACGAATGGAAGCCCGACTGGAGCAATTGGGATCAATATAAATACTATCCCTGGTTTGAAGTTTTGTCGTCCGGGTTCGGTTTTTCGTTTTCGGGTTTCAGCTACGGTAGCACGTATTCGTCTGTCGGTTCCCGCCTTTGCTTTGAATCTGAAGAAAAAGCGAAGTATGCTGGCAACCAATTCCTCCAATTGTATAAAGATTTTCTAACCATAACAAAATAAATCTATGACAACAAAAGCAAAAAAAAT
>Ga0224523_1000209_pt1 | contig 36324 bp, 26 predicted proteins | sample CFST50metaG_FD_182732 | JGI IMG/M metagenome (GOLD analysis project Ga0224523, IMG submission 182732) | Peat soil microbial communities from Stordalen Mire, Sweden - C.F.S.T50 | ecosystem: Environmental > Terrestrial > Soil > Wetlands > Peat | place: Sweden: Norrbotten County, Stordalen Mire... | reverse complement strand
ATCAAATAATATTGTTTTCAGTTGTTCCGCAGTCAATAAATGTCCCCAAAAATTAGGTAGTTGCTCGTTTAATTGTAAATAATTAAGCCAAATCATTAGCCCGTTGCTATTTGCGGGTGATGAATTATCCATAATCTGCTTGTTGAGTGCCGCTATGCATGGAAAATGGCTCAGTTGGCATTCCTCGAAATAAAAATAATTTGGAATCTGCTTGTTGTTATTCGCCCAGCCGATTTCGGCGTTAACTTTATCAGTTATCCAACTTTCTTTTAAAGTTAAAAACCTATGTGCCGGTACATTTTCCAATCTCACTCTATCGAACCAGGCATCGCACTTTCCCGCCCAATAGATTTTTATATCCATTTTGCATGGATGACCTGACCAATCGTATGTCCAGCTCATACTATCGGGAACAAAATTTGCGTTAATAGTGGCGATGTCGAGAAATAAGTTATCCTGACCATAATAATAATAAAATGTATCTAAATAATTTCCATGATAATCACCTAAATTATATTTAAAATTTTCAACAAGTATTCCTATATCTTTAACAACATTTCCATTCCATCCTGTAATTTTTATTCTACAAACAGTATCATTCAGATGATTTAAATCTGCCGCATAAGCTGAATCAATCCTTATCCTCGGCATTACATACCAATTCCAGGAATTATCTGCGTTCCAGTAGTTTGCAGCTCTGCCTAAAGATAAATTTCTGTTAGCTATCAATCCCGAATCTATCCAGCAGGCATTTGTGCCAAGATGATTAATATCACTTTTACAATGTTTTACTTTTCCGTCGGCTCCATACCTGATATCAGTATCATCAACTATTATAGTATCGTAATTTAATGAATGATTGTATCCCCAATAACAGTAAGGAACTGGTCCTGAAGCAGTCTCGCACTGGTAATCGGTTCTCTGACCCGCAACAATGTATTCGACTATCGGTCTATCGAAATACGTTCTTAAATTATGATTATCATTATTACCGACCCTGCTTATTACACTATCTTCATACTGTGTAATAGGGGCGAGATAATTATCTCTTCCATCGTGATTCCAACCGGTATCAAGCGAAGTATACTGATGCCAGATATTGAAGCCGAGAGAGTCGTGAATGTAATTATATAATGAAAAATTACCACAATTAAATGCTCCAATTTGGAATTGTGTATCCGGCACGGTTGCTGTAACTATGTTTGCTCTATTATTTATTTCTGCAGACGGCTGTGAAAAATATGAAACTAACAAAAGTGCAACACAACCCGAAAAAACCGCTAATTTGTAAACTAATTTTTTCATAATTTTTTATTAAAATTTAGAAAAATATTATTTCCCTTGCTCTTTTCTTTTATTTATTTTTTATTTTTTATTTTTTATTATTTAAGCAAGATTGCTTTCTTCGTATCCACTTTCAAACCATCTATATAAAGTGAATAAAAATAAATCCCGCTCGGTAACTCTCCCGCATCAAATTTAGCGCTATACTCTCCTGAATACAATTTTTCATTTATTAATACTTTTACTAATTTTCCGGTTATATCAAATATTTTAATTTCTACAAATCCGTGTTTTAACATTTGAAATTTAATATTTGTAATTGGATTGAACGGATTAGGGTAGTTCTGAAATAAAATACAATCTTTAGGAATTGAAGTTATTTTATTGTTTCTAACTAATGTAAAAAATGATGTATCATTACCACCTACTTTAGTATGTATCTCGAAAGATGAAGTATTCGAATATGACCAACCGATTTTACTGTTTATAAAATTTATATAATTATATATATATACAGGATATAAGGAATCAGGTATTTGATAACTCCAATTAATACCGCCATTGGTTGTTTTATATATTGGTGCAGATGGAAAATATGCTGCTCCTACCATCCAAACAGTATCTTTATTTACGATATTTAAATTTGTTCCTGTAAATGTATGACTAATATTTGGCAATTGTTGGGGAGTCCAATTTAATCCTCCATTTGTCGTAACTTCCAAAATATTTGTTCCATAAGTTTTCCATCCTTTTGATGTATCAAAAAACTTAATATCTTGATACGATTCTCCCGGAATCACAAACCAATTCACACCACCGTTGGTTGTTTTCCACATATTATTACCTAAACTAAATCCAATATTTTTATTGAACATATAAATATTATTTACTTGTGTTGTTGATATACCTTGCCAATTTAAGGCTCCATTTGTTGAAATATACACTCCAGGACCAAAACCGGTATTATTAACATGCAATAATGTATCTGCATTAATTACACTAAAATCATAAGCTACGACAGGAACCTGATAATCTATCCAATTAATTCCGGCATTTGTTGTTTTGAAAAAGTCACCAGCATCATTTGTTGATACAAATCCTGTATTATTATTAGCAAAAAGAATTTTGCTAAGATAAGTATTCACACCAGTTGGTATATATGTAAAGATAATAAACCAATTGTCACCTCCGTTTGTTGTCTTAATAATATAAGTTTGGTTATTTGAATTTTTAGATGTAGTTGCATATCCTACAATGCTATCCAAAAAAGTCAAACTTGTAATTGTGCTTCCGTTCATATTCGGGAAAAACTGCTGGTACCATCCGCCACTCATTCTGCTGTCCCGAAATCCAAACGACGCAAAAAACAAAAGCAGGCAAAGCACAATCAACACATCCAGCAAATTCGAAAAAATATTCTGAGGTTTCATTTTATCCTCCTGATGATAATTAATATGAATTTTTATTTTTATTGTTTGAATTTTCAATTATTTTTTTAACTTCTTCCGTCGGCGAATAGATTACTTTTTTCAACTTGTCCAACATACACGCATCATTCTTTGTTAATAATTCCCTTGCAGGTTCATTTTCAACCCTTATATAATCTATCCACATATCGCAAAATCCATACCATACGATACTTATATTTTTAATGTCCAGGTTCTCTTTCCTGATTTTTTCTCCGCTCATTTTATTTGTCATCATATCGGGAACAATCATTAAATTATCATCTCCGGGTCTGAAAAAATATTTTTCTAAATATTCACCTTTATATTTTTCGTTTAAATTATCTTTAAAATTTAAAAGCTTTATATCTGTTTTTAAAATTGTATCACCTGCGGAATTTGTTGCTATCACGCAGCATACGGGAATATTCAAATTGTGAATATCATTTGCAAATATTGTGTCAATTCGAATTCTTGGTATTATATACCAATCAAAATCATAATTTGAAAATAATTTTTGTGTGTTATCATTTAAATTACATATTCCGCTTAATATCGTCGTACTTTTAAAATTAAATGTAGCATTGTCTCTATGACAAAATTTCACAGTTTTATTTTTACCGAAAATTGTTTCGTCTGTTATATCATATATTCCGGTTTCTTTATTATTTATTGAGTTGTTAAACCCACATAAATTATCATTTTTATTCTTATCTGTTATTTCCGCACATTTGAAATCTATTCTTTCTGCAAGTGTTAGAAATTTAAATAAAGTTTTTTCGGGTTCACTTTTAATTGAGAGTAATTCCTCGTTGTGATTTTTTATGTAATCATATGATTTCAGCGCAAAAATACTTTCGCTCGAAATTTTCGGCTCAATATATGGCTCGTATTTAACAACGGCAGACGGTTTTTTTATATTCGATGCAATTAATAGCGCAACGCATCCGAGAAATAATATTAATTTAAAAATTATTTGTTTCATATTGTTTAATGATTAGTTATTTTTAATATTCATATTTGCAACATCAATTATAATTAATTTAAATCTATTTTCAAAAATTATATCACTCCTTCGGAGTTCGGGAAATATGGTAATTCATTTGCTATAAATATATCACTCCTCCGGAGTTTGAAGTTAATTTAAAATAAAAACTTTTTCATAATTTTGGTTTTTAAAATTTAGAAAAATATTATTTTCTCTTGCTCTATGCTCTTATTTGTCCCGACAAGTCGGGATGCAAAGAACGCATTTTTTGTTGTCTGTTTTTTGTTATTTGATTAAGAATGCTTTCTTCGTATCCACTTTAAAACCATTCACAAAAAGTGCATAGAAATATATTCCTGATGATAAATTATTTCCGTTAAATTCTAATTCATAAATTCCGGAATATTTTTTCTCATTAACAAGAGTAGTAATTTCTTTACCTGCTATATTATATACTATTAATTTTACATTTGCATTTTTTAATACTTGATACTTGATTGTGGTTACAGGGTTAAATGGATTAGGGTAATTTTGGTATAATATATAATTTTTTAGTACCGAAGAATTATTAATATTATTTATTTCTGTGTAAAAAGTTGTATCACTTCCTCCATTTGTCGTATGAACACCACTGCTATTTAATAGATATGCCCAGCCTATATTATTACTAATAAAATTTATTATATCATAATTACCTATATGTATAGAAGTATCTGCAATCTGATATCCCCAGTTAACCCCACTATTTGTACTTTTATAAATTACTCCATATGCATTATTATTAAGTATAATAGAACCACCTGTTCCCCATATTTTATTTATATTAGAAATTGATATACTATTAATATAATTTACAAATATTTGAGGCATCTGTTGTAAATTCCATGTTATGCCTCCATCTGTTGTTTTTTTCACATCTCCATTTGTTCGCCATCCTGTAATTGTATCTATTAATTTTAAATCATTAAATGCCTCATTTGCTATTGGGAACCAGTTGACTCCACCATTTGTCGTCTTTTTCATTCTATTTGCACCAACATTGTCATCTGTAAAACCGATATTTTTGTTGAACATATAAATAATATTAGGCTGTCCCGAACCACCGGTTGGTCCAAGCGGAGACCAATTCAATCCGCCGTTTGTAGTACGGTAAACACCACCTCCAATTATATCGCTACTAACCAACAAAATTGTATCGAGATTAATCAATGCCATGTCGTCTGCTCCCCATGGAACATTTGCAAAATCAACCCAACTTAATCCAGAATTCGTTGTTTTATAAAAATCATAATAATTAGTTGATGCATAACCTATATTAGAATCAGCAAATTGAATTTTTGTAAAATGAACTGTTGAAGCAGTAGGGACATAAGTATAAATAATATTCCAGTTATCACCGCCATTAGTTGTTTTAAGTATAAAAGCCTGAACAGATGAATTTGTACTTGTCAAAGCATATCCTGTTAAACTATCCAAAAAAGTCAAACTTGTAATTGTGCTTCCGTTCATATTCGGGAAAAACTGCTGATACCAGCCTGATGTTCCGCTATCACGAAACCCGAACGATGCAAAAAACAAAAGCAAACAAACGACAATCAAAACATCCAGCAAATTCGAAAAGATTTTCTGAGGTTTCATTTTATCCTCCTGATGAATAAAAAGATTTGAAGATATTTAGGAAAAGTTAGTAAAAATATTTTATCCATAATCTTACAAATAAAGTTTATGAAATAAATGGTCAAATAATAGACGAATATAACATTATAACATATAAGAAACAATTTAAATTATTAAAATATAAATCTGTGAATTTTATTTTTGTGAATATTGAAAAGAATAAAGAAGATATATTACGATTTTGTATTCTGTGGGTCGAAGCTCATTAAATACGGTCCCCATTTATTCGAAATCCGATTAACTATTTCTTGAAAAGTTTGTTTTTTATCAGGATTTGATTCACCATAATAATTAATTGTTTTTAGCGCTGTGTCGTTCGGAAGAGTTATTCCGGATGCATAACGACAACTATTTTGACTTATCCACGAAGCATACGTAAAATAAAGCATTCCTCTAACTCCGTAAGATACTCCGACATTTGCCATCATATTCAATTCTTCATTTGTCGGCTCACGGCGAACTTCTCCCGGTAAAAACCATTGATGTGCCTGAGGCATCAATATAAAAGGTATTTCTGCAAGTTTGGATATCGCGTCGCAAAGTTGCATCTGAAATCTGAAATTCCCTTGATCCTGGTGCAAATAATTTGATGACTCATTTCCACAGGAATTATGAAGGCACGTGTCGTCATGATATATTCCTTCTTCAAGACAATATGGCTTACAGTTGATATTATCCTGAAGCCAATCATCGTATTGAGCAGGGCTGACTGCCTTTGCAAGAATGTTAGGTCCATTCGTTAAAGGCAATGTATTTGGTATCCTGCTGAAACATTGTGAATTTGGGTCTGTCGAATAACAAGCCGTCATAGGGTAGCTTTCAGCAAATACCTGCGTTAAGCCAACTTTTTTAATATATTGATCGTATAAAAATGTTGGATTTTCAACAGAAGTTCTTCTATCCCATGGAACATGAAGAGATATTGAATTATTCAAATCCTGTAAAAGATCGGAATTGCCTACTGAATATTGTTTCAACATTGAGTTTACATATGCCATACAGGGGATATTATTAAACTGTACTTTCCCCACTTTAAAAGACAAATCGAATAACGTATTTTTGTAGAGAAAGGAAAACAAAAATATGGAAGCAAAGAGATCCTATCGAACATTCGATAAAGACTTCAAAATAAATGCAGTAAAACTTGTATTGGAAGGCTCAAGGTCAATGACCAAAATAGCCAATGAAATTGGAATAAGTCCAAACACCTTAACGAACTGGAAGAAAGATTATCTTAAAGATAAAGAGAACTCATTTCCGGGTAAGGGATATCAAAAGCCAGATGACGCTGAGCTAACAAGGCTCAGGCGTCAGCTGGCAAGAGTAACACAGGAGCGAGATATATTAAAAAAAGCGATTGCTGTATTTACCAAACAAGGAGAGTGACCTATGGATTTATCAGAGAAAACAGTTCAAAATACAGCATAGGATTAATGTGTGACGCATTGAAGATATCAAGAAGCAGTTATTACAGTTATATATCAAGAAAAAAAGAGAGTAAACGCAGTTTGGAAAATGAAATTCTTCTAAGGGAAATAAAAGCTATATATCGGGAGAGTAAATGCAGATACGGAAGTCCGAGAATAACAGCAGCCTTAAGAGTCCGGGGAATAGAAACAGGTAAAAACCGTATAGCCAGAATTATGAGAGAAAACTCTATAGCAGTGAAATGCAGGCACAAAAGATTCTACACAAAGAATCCAAACAAGCAGGTAAATGCAGACCTTGTGGAAAGAAGGTTTAATCCTGTAGTGCGCAATAGTATCTGGGGTTCTGATATTACCTACATAAGAACCAGAGAAGGATGGAAGTATTTATCCGTAGTTATGGATCTTTACTCAAGGATGATAATTGCATGGAAAGTTAATGACTCTCAGGACGAGAACATAATCTTGAGGATAATAGAAAATGCACTTGATAGAAGGAATCCTGAAAGCGGACTGATTTTTCATTCTGACAGAGGTACACAGTATTGCTCAACAAGAGTAAAAAATATTCTTCAATGCAATGGAATCAAGCAGAGCATGGGAGCTAAAGGTACCTGTTATGATAATGCTGTACTTGAATCATTCTTCAGCACATTAAAGAAAGAACTTATTTACAGAGAAAAATATCAGGATATGGATGATTTAAAGAAAAGTTTGTTTGAATACATTGAAATATTTTACAACAGACAGAGGAAACATTCTACTTTAGGATATCTGTCACCTTTTGAATTTGAATCTAAAAATGATAATTGTTAAATTAAAAATACTACAGATTTACGCTGTTCGATTTGTCCGAAATATCGGGGGAAGATCAGTTCCATAAATCATGTTTATAAAATGATTTACAGTATCTTTATATGAATTTACGGAAGCCATAAGACTATCACCATAATATCTACCTCCCCAAAATTGCTGAGGTTGAGGACTTGAATTATGCTCTCCATCGTATGAGTGCCAGAGGTCAAATCCAAGCTGATTAAGATGTGGATAATTATTTGGATAATCATAATCACAATCCACCGCTCCGATATGAAACTTATCAAGCCAACTGTTATTTTGCATTGCAGGCGGAGTTTGATTGCTAATTGTATTTTTAGTTTCTTCTTCTTTAGAAACTTTTTTATTACTAATTACAAATCCCATTATTGCAAGAACTACTAACGCTAAAACTGTAAACAATTTAGTTTTCATATTTTTTAATTCTTAAAATTTAAAAATATTTGTAAAATATAAAATTTATAAAATTGCTCTTATTTATCCCGATAAATCGGGATGAAAAGAGCGCATTTTCTATCTTTTATTATTTTATTATTTAAGAAGAACTGCTTTTTTTGTATCAATTCTAACACCATTCACAAAAAGTGAATAAAAATAAACTCCGCTTGTTAATTCCCCGGCATTAAAACTAGCATTATATTCTCCCGCACTTAAATTCTTTTTCAATAATACTTTTATCAATTTTCCCGTTATATCAAATACTTTTATTTCGGCAAGTCCTTGCTTTAACATTTGTACTTTAACATTTGTAATTGGATTAAATGGATTAGGGAAATTCTGAAATAGCTTATAATCCTTTGGAACTTCACTACTTATTTGTCGGATTGATGTTAAAAATGTTGTATCACCACCTGTTACAGTATGAATTTGCCCAACGTTACTATTTCCCCAACCATTTAATTTATTTACAAAATTTATGTAACTATATTGTCCAATATGAATTGAAGTATCGGGAATTTGATAATACCAATTATCTCCATTATTAATTGTTCTATATAGTATTCCTCTAATTTGATTACCTGGATAAGAAACAGAACCACCAGAACCCCAAATTGTATCTCTGTTTATATTTGAAAATGATTTTACTCCTGTAATAATAATATTTCCTCCTGATGGAATTTGCTGTGTTATCCAATTTAATCCTCCATTTGTAGTTTTTTTCATTCCGAAAACACTACATTTCCATCCCATTAAACTATCGATAAAATACATATCTGCAAGATAATCGTTAGAATCTACAGTGAACCAATTATTCCCTCCATTTGAAGTTTTCCAAATTATTCGGGGCGATGGATTTCCCCCTATGAAACCTATTCTCGAATTAAACATGTATATTTCATTTGGATTTTGACTTCCTGCCGAAAATTGCTGTGTCCAGCTCAATCCCCCGTTCGTCGTGAGAAACACCCCGCCGGAAAAGCTATCAGAGGCTACTAACCAAATTGTATCAACGTTTAAAATACTCATATCAGCATATTCCAAATATGAATCAGGTACATTCAAAGAAACCCAGTTAAATCCTCCGTCAGTACTTTTACTAAGTCCCTTATATCCACTTGATTGTGAAGTTCCACAAACAAATCCGGTTAAGGAATTTAAAAATTTAACTTTATTATATCCTACATATTGACCTGATCTGATGTTAACTTTTATCCAGTTATTGCCTCCGTTTGTAGTTTTAAGAACAAAAGCCGTATCATTTTGACCAATATAAGGTGTCACTGCCCAACCATTCAAACTATCTAAAAAGAAAACATCTGAAATTGTATGACTCCCAATATTCGGTAAAAATTGTTGGTACCACCCAAACGGCGGCGTATCATTGAAATTAAATGCTATAAAAAATAATATTATGCTGAGATAAAAACTAAAATTTATCAGCCGGTTGTATTTATTTTCTTTGGAGCTTTTCGAATTAGTAGATAATTCATTTTCCATAAGATAAGGTTTTTTATAATTTGTGTATTTAATTCTCAAATTACAATATATATTATAATACAATATTGAATTGAAATTATATAATCTGTATATAACTGAATACAAAGGTTTTTATACTCTGTACTTTCTCAGTCAAGGATAAAAAAGAAGAGAAAATTATACATCGTTAGGTTATTTTTCCAAATCAAGGATTGGGAAAAAGATTAAAATTTTTTACATCAAAAGAGATTATTTTTCATAACCAAGGTCTCAACAAAGAGGGAGAAACAATATATTCTGCAAGCTAAACTCTGCCCTGATTAGCGTTATATTGAATAGTCGCATTATAAAACATCATCTGAATATTGTATCTTAAAAGTTCGACGTCCCTTTGATAAGCAATTTGAGTGGAACCCCGTGTATTTTTAGATTGGTATTTTCTTAATGCCAGTTTAATTGCGGTCTGAACGTAATTTTTCTGATTGACTCCAATCGGGCACCAGCCGTACCTGAATCTTCTCGTTGCGTAAGGAATATAATTCAAATGTTCAGAAGGAATTAGTCCTAAATTGGATTCCTCTTTTAATTCTTTCATAATAGTTTTACTTTCCATAAAGAGTGATACCTGGAATATTGCAAAGATAGCAAAGGAGTAAAGTACGAGGAATAACATACCGAGTAATGATGTGTTTTGAAAACTGACCGTGAGATTCCATGCGAAGTGCAAAAAGACTGCGGATAAAAACCCGACAGGAATAAAAATGAATTTAATAAAAAGCGGTTTAAATTTTGCGAAACCGATAAATGCTCCGAACGTTGCCTGCGACATGCAGTGCATCACCGCGGAAAATAATGTTCTGATTATTACGAGCATAATCCAGTCAGCAGGAGTTTTTCCGTAAGTAAGGAAATATAAAAAATTTTCTGTCATTCCAAACCCTAAACCTATTGCACCGCCGTAAACAACACCATCCACAACACCGTCAAAATTTTTCTGCAATGCCATTATTACGAGAAAAATTCCTTTAGTAAATTCCTCGACAAATGGTGCCGTAATAATTGCCCCGGAAAGGTCTATAAGCTCGGACGCATCACCGTCTGATATGGATTGAATAACAACCGATATAGGTATCTGAAATATCAAACTTCCGATAATGCCCAGAATAATCGCACCCGTTGCTCCCCAAAAGAAATTTAATAACAGCATCCAGAATGGTTCTCTTTCATTCCTGTCAAGCCACCATATTATGAGCAAATATGAAAACATCGGAATAAACGCGGCAAATAATGATGCAACTGCGAGTATTAAAGACATTTTAGTTTATAAAGTTTGTCAAGTTCGTCAAGTTTATCAAGTTTATCAAGAATATATTACAAATAGACGTAATCTTATAAAAATATTTAATTTTATAATTTTTAATTACAAATAAGTCGTTCTTAATTCTTAATTTTTAATTTTTAATTGATAATCGGTTCGAGCTTCATCAGCAGCTGTCCCTTTTCAACGGATTTTTTTTCTTCAACCATTATTTTTTGTATTTTACAATCCGCCAAAGCTTTTATCTCATTTTCCATTTTCATCGCTTCGAGCACGAGCAATACTTCACCTTTCCTGACAGATTGTCCTTCTTTAACGTTAATCTTAACAATCCCTCCGGGCATTGGTGATAAAATATCGTTTTTAATTTTACTGCCGCTCCTGTTTTTCGAAAACGTTTCAATAAGTTTATCGAGTTCGCTTTTGGACGAAACTTTATAAGAGTTTCCCGATAATTCAACATCGAACAAAGTATTTGATACCTCGGAATCATTATCGGGTTCTACTTTTATCATAAAGTTCTTATTATTTATCCTTAATAAAAGTATATTATCCGAGACATATTTGTAGTCAAAATTATTTACGACTCCATTATAAACAAATGTATTATTTTCGTTCAATATGAATTCGCCTTCTTTAACTTTATTGTTTATTTCAACAGAATATTTTTTCATCTGTAACCCGCCTTTCTTTGTGAAGACCAGCCGTTTGATTTTACCGATGTTTTTAATGCTTGTTTTGTAGCTGTTTTAGATTCCTGCTTTTCTTTAAATAATATAGATGCAAGAGACAGAGTAACTAATGTTTCATCATCAATTTCCATCTTTTTATTTATCAGTTCGGGAAGAAAATATTTTTCTACATACTGTGTATTATATTTTCCTTCCATAAACGCTTTTGACCCAAGCAGATTCAAAAGGAAATTTATGTTCGTTTTAACTCCGCGAACTTTATAATCTCTAAGTGCCCGTTTCATTTTGTAAATTGCAATTTCACGATTTTCCCCGTATGAAATTAATTTTGAAATCATAGAATCATAATAAATTGAAATCTCATTACCCTGCTCGATGCCCGTATCTTCCCGCATACCGTTTCCGGAAGTTCTGAATATATATTCAAGTTTTCCTGTAGACGGCAGAAAATTATTATCGGGGTCTTCAGCACAAATCCTGCATTCGATTGCCGCGCCTTTGAATTCTATGTCGTCCTGTTTGAAGCGTAATTTTTCTCCCGATGCAATTTTAATTTGTTCCGCTACGAGGTCAAGTCCTGTCCGCATTTCTGTTATAGGATGTTCCACCTGAAGCCTCGTATTCACTTCGAGAAAATAAAAATTTTTATTTTCCTCAACCATAAACTCAACCGTTCCCGCATTTGAATAACCCGAAGCAAGAGCAATTGTTTTTGCACATTCACCCATCTCATGCCTTAACTTTTCATCCATAATTACGGAAGGAGTTTCTTCGATTATTTTCTGATGCCTTCTTTGCATCGAGCATTCCCTTTCACCAAGATGCACTGCATTTCCATATTCATCTACAAGTATCTGAAATTCAATATGCCTTGGCGAATCGACATATTTCTCGATGAAAACACTGTCATCCCCGAATGCAGACCTGGCTTCGTTTTGCGCGAGCCGTAAAGAACTTTCAAGTTCACTTTCGGCTTTGACAACTCTCATACCCTTTCCACCGCCTCCCGCTGAAGCTTTAATCATAACAGGATATCCTATGTTCGCTGCTATGCTCTTTGCTTCAGCAATATCTGATACGGCTTTTTCTGTACCGGCAACAACAGGAACTTTGTTTTTAATAGCAAGCTCCTTTGCTCTTGTTTTGCTCCCGAGATTATCTATCGCCGTATGGGATGGTCCGATGAATTTTATATTTTCATCGAGACACATTTTTGCAAAATAACCTCTTTCGGATAAAAAACCATATCCCGGGTGTATTGCATCGGCACCCGATTTTTTTGCTGTGTCAATTATTTTCTCTGCCATTAAATAACTTTTCGATGCAGGAGATTCTCCTATATAATATGCTTCATCGGCAAGTTTTGTATATAAAGAATATTTATCGAAATCGGAATATACGGCAACGGTCTTAATTCCGAGCTCTTTTGCCGAAGTGATTATCCTGACGGCAATTTCTCCCCTGTTTGCGATTAAGATTTTCTTTATCATCTACAGATTTTTAATTATTTGTTTGTTGTATCTATCTCTTTCTTCTTTTTCTTCATATAATAGCCGCCGGTTCCGGCTATTAATATTACTAATAAAAACGAACACGATATCAAACTGATTGTTCGTCCTGTGTAAAAGGAGTCAGGATGAAATATCATTTCAACTTTGTGTTTTCCTGCGGGAACAACTATTGACCTCAGTAAATAATCCGTTTTATGTATTTCCGTCTCATTGCCGTCCACATAGGCTTTCCAGCCCGCAGGATAATATATTTCATCGAGTACGAGCAGATTATTTCCGCTTGCATACACTTCATATTCTATATTGTGAATATTAAAGTTTACAATTCTTGCATAAGCAGTCGAATCGTGCATATCAATTTTTTTATCAATTTCTTTTTCGAGATATGCTGTTTTAAACGGATTAAATTTTGCATCCTTAATATTATTCAGAATATTAAGTCCTGTCTCAACTTTATATTCATCAACAAAAAATGCACGGGGCATAGCAAATTTATTCTGATAAATTATATTAGATGCTTTGTAAACTTCTTTATAAGAAACGGTATCTTTTATCGGTGCATCGGAAATAATATATTTCACATTTGCAAGGCCGAGCAGGAAAGGATTTTCACCTCCCGCAACATCAACCGCATCCTGGTATATTCTTAATTTCGCACCCTGGTAACCGTTGAAACTGTGGAAGCGGTAATAGGCAAGGTTATTCGAGGTTACAAGAGCTCCTTTATTATATTCCGCAACGCGATATAAATATGTATCGGGTTCTTTGTTTAAAAGCCATTTTGAATAATCGGTTTCGGCGACATAAGAATCTTTTTGTGATTTTTCATCCCAGTGAAGTGTCTTTGTGCTTATATTTAAAATATCGAATAAAGCTATTATGATAACTCCAATCATAAAAAATGATAATGAAATTTTCTTTTTCGCATAGAAGAATATTAAAGTTGTTACTATCAGAATAAGGAATGCATGTAACATTAAATCGCTTATAACATTTTTGTAAGCATAAGATGCGACCTGTTTTATATAATTACTGATTTGCTGTGCATTTGCTCCCTGTGATCTTAATTTATCCATCAACGGACTGCTTGAAACATCAGAAGTGTAAGAATTTTCAAAACCAATTAAAGAAATTAAAAGCAATAGACCGCCGACAGCAAATAAGACATAAGAAAGTTTTATTAATTTCTGCTGCCCGGCTTCGGTTTTTATCATTTCAATTATATCTTTTAATCCAAAGCCTGCAAGAATCAAAACTATTATATCAAAATAATAAAGAATCATAACAGGTGCCCTGAAACTGCTGAAATAGGGCACGTGGTCGAAAAATATATTGTAAATTACAGGAAAAGTTCTGCCAAATGAAAGGAAGAGAAAGAAAACCATTATTACAGTTAATGCCTGGACAAAATTATTTTTCCTGAAATTCAGAAATATGCCTACAAGCCCCAGCAAGAATGTAATGGCGCCGAAATAAACAGGTGAATCAGTAAAAGGCATTTGACCCCAGTATAAATTTGTTCTTTGCCCGTTTTCAATTTCAACATTTCCAAATCCATAGTAATGCGGAATTATAAATGTTAAAACCTCTCCCGGACTGAAAGACCAGTTTGTAGCATAATCATAGCTCAATGGCTTATCCTGTTCTTTAGATGGGTCTGATTTAGTTACCACGCTTGACTCTCCGCGCATTGAATATTTATTGTATTCTTTTACGGATAATATTATTTCGGCATCCATAGAAACTGAAAAAATAACCGCAACAATTAATAATGCTACCGCACGTATAATTTTTCCAATCTGCTGTTTTTTTATTAATCTGTATATGAGGGTATACAGTGTATACATCCCTATCATCATATATGAATAAAACAACATCTGTATATGATGAAAATGTAACTGGAGAAAAACAATTAATGTCAGCAATCCAAAGTCCATTACTACCCTGAAATTATTTTCATCCTCCGAATCAATTAATTTATCGAGAAAAAGCATGATTAACGGAAAGAATGCAAACGTCATCATTTTTGTATGATGGCCGACGATTATAAGTTGAATTATTCCCGTTGCAAATACTCCCATCAGGGCACAGTACAAAGCAATGAACAGGTTTTTAAATTTATACCTTGCATAAAAGAAAAGGGATATTGCAAAAATAAAATAATACGGCAAAGTGAGGACAAATAAATTCCCACCCGAGAAAGCGGAAAATATTTCGTCCCAGATATAAGAGAAAAAATTATAAGCCGAGGGCAACGCCGCTGTTAGGGAAGCCAGTGAAGGCATTCCCATAAATATATATGGGATCCAGAGCGGGTATATTCCCTGTGCTTTTGCGTCATCAAGAAACGTCTTGAAACTAAGAGGGGAAAGGTTATCCGCCGATGCGAAAATTTTTCCTCCGAATATTCCCTGCCTGAAAAATATAAGCAATGCCAGAACTATTATTCCGATGAAAATATACCTTGTTTTCGGAATGTCATTATTTAAATAATCAAACCGGGAGCCTTTTGCAGCCTGTTTTTGCAGGTTTCTGGGTGTTTGCTTTGTTTGCGGAACTTTAGTCTTTGCCATTTAGTTTATATAATTCAAAATAGTTAATAAAAAAGTCTAAGATAGTAAAATAATGTTTTTATTATCTCTAAAAAATACAAAATAAAGAACTAAAGCCTGCAAAAATTGTAATGCTTTTTCATGAAAAAAAATAATGTGTCTTAATATGGTGGTTTGATGCGTAATTTATTTTAAAAAATCAAGTAAAAAATTTAAAAAAAATTTAAAAATAAGTTTGCTTTTAAAATTTAGTTGTAGTAATTTTAACTGTTATCATTTCACACTGCTGTTTATCGTAACAAAAGTTTAAAAGAGTTTTTTCGGAACCAAATTTTTAAATATGAATAATGAAAATTGACAAAGTATTTATAGAGAAGAAGGAAGATATTAATAAAATTGAATATGAGAAACGTACGTCTGTTATTCGAAATCCCGATGGTTCAACAGTTTTTGAAATGAACGATGTAATAGTTCCGAAAAATTGGTCGCAGGTTGCAACAGATATTATTGCACAAAAATATTTCAGGAAAGCAGGAATTCCGAAATTTCTGAAAAAGGTAAATGAAGAAAATATTCCTGAATGGTTAGCCAAATCCGAATTTGACACTTCCTCGGCAGATATAAACAACCCGGACAACTTTACTTATGAAAATGATTCGCGGCAGGTATTTCATCGCCTTGCCGGCTGCTGGACTTACTGGGGATGGAAGTATAAATATTTTGACACAGAAGAAGATGCTCTGAATTTTTATTACGAATTGTATTTTATGCTCGCAGGACAGTTCGCCGCTCCGAATTCACCGCAATGGTTCAACACAGGTCTGCATTGGGCTTACGGCATTAAAGGTCCTTCGCAGGGACATTATTATGTTGACCCTGACACAGGTGCACTCACTGCTTCCGAAGATGCGTATACACATTGCCAGCCTCACGCTTGTTTCATTCAGTCCGTTACGGATGACCTTGTAAACGAAGGCGGCATAATGGATTTGTGGGTAAGAGAAGCAAGACTTTTTAAATATGGTTCGGGAACAGGTTCTAATTTTTCGGGAATCAGAGGTTCGGGTGAGTCATTAAGCGGAGGCGGAAAATCTTCCGGTCTTATGTCTTTCTTAAGAATTGGTGACAGAAGTGCAGGTGCAATAAAATCAGGCGGCACAACACGAAGAGCTGCGAAAATGGTGACACTTGATTTAGACCATCCCGACATCGAAGAATATATTAACTGGAAAGTTGTTGAAGAAGAAAAAGTTGCATCTCTCGTTGCCGGTTCCAAATTACTGAATTTTCATCTGAACAAAATCCTGAAAGCTTGTTACAGTACTCATCCCGAAGATGATGGCACAGACAGAAAAAAGAACAAACAACTTGCACAGGCTATTTATGATGCAAAGAAATGTTTTATCCCTTTAAATTATATCGAGAGAGTAATTCAACTTTCAAAAGCAGGTTATACGGAATTATTTATTCCTACTTATGATACCGACTGGAATTCGGAAGCCTACCTGACAGTATCAGGACAGAATTCAAATAACAGCGTCAGGGCGACAAATGATTTTATGAAAGCTGTTCAGATGGACGAATCATGGAATTTATACTGGCGAACAGAATTGAAACAAGCTAAGAAAGAGAACAGGAGACCAAAACCCTGCAAGACCGTTAAAGCAAGAAAGTTGTGGGACCAGATAGCTTATTCCGCCTGGGCTTGCGCCGACCCCGGACTTCAGTTTCATACAACAATAAATGAATGGCATACGTGTCCTGAAGGCGGAGAAATAAAAGCATCCAACCCGTGCAGTGAATATATGTTCCTCGACGATACAGCCTGCAATCTTGCTTCTTTGAATTTAATGAAATTTTATGATGTAGAAAAAGAAAATGTCGAGATAGATAAATACAGACATGCAACAAGACTATGGACTGTCGTTCTTGAGATAAGTGTACTAATGGCGCAGTTCCCGAGCAAAAATATTGCACAGCGTTCTTATGAATACAGAACGCTCGGTCTCGGTTATGCAAACCTCGGAGCTTTATTAATGGTAATGGGTATTCCTTATGATTCACAGGAAGCACTTGCGGTTACAGGTGCACTCACGAGCATTCTTCATATGAGAGCCTACGCTACTTCCGCTGAAATGGCAAATGAACTCGGACCTTTCGAAAAATATGAAGCGAATAAAGAAAACATGCTGCGTGTCGTCAGAAATCACAGACGTGCTGCTTACAACGTTAATAAAAGAGAATACGAAGGTCTCTCAATTTATCCGCTCGGTATAAATAAAAAATATTGCCCGGACGATTTACTTGAAGCGGCAAGAAAAGATTCTGACATTGCTGTTGAACTTGGAGATAAATATGGTTTTAGAAATGCTCAGGTTAGTGTCATTGCCCCAACCGGTACAATAGGTTTGTTAATGGATTGCGATACAACCGGCGTCGAGCCCGATTTCGCTCTGGTAAAATTTAAAAAATTAGCCGGCGGCGGATATTTTAAAATCATAAATGAATCGGTTCCGTTTGCATTGAGAAAACTCGGTTACACTCTGAATGAAATCGAAGATATTATAAAATATACAAAAGGCTACGGCTCATTAATCGGATGCCCGCATATCAACCCGCAGACATTAACAGAAAAAGGATTTACAAAAGAGATAATAAAACAAATTGAAAAAACTCTGCCGTCCGTTTTTGATATTAATTTTGCATTTAATAAATATACTCTCGGAGCTGATTTATGTAAGAATATTTTGCATTTAACCGATGAGCAAATTGACGATATTGATTTCAATATTCTGAAATCCCTCGGTTTTACAAAAGAACAAATCGATGAAGCCAACGATTATATCTGCGGAACAATGACTGTTGAGGATGCTCCACATTTAAAAAAGGAACATTATCCGATTTTCGATTGTGCTAACAAATGCGGTAAAAAAGGAACAAGATATATTCTACCTGAAGCTCATATAAAAATTATGGCTTCTGCCCAGCCGTTTATTTCCGGTTCAATTTCAAAAACCATAAACCTGCCGAATCACGCTTCTGTAGAGGATATGAAAGCCGCATATCTGCATTCATGGTCACTCGGGTTGAAATCGAATGCTTTGTACCGCGACGGTTCAAAACTTTCCCAGCCTTTGAACTCAATAACGGACATAGATTTAATTGAAGACATGGAAGAAGAAAAAGGAACGGAAATTATTTCAAGTACTTCTGACATCGTTAAAGTTGCGGAAAGAATTATTCACAGGTATATTGCCAAGAGAAGAAAACTTCCTTACAGAAGAAAAGGCTATACGCAAAAAGCAAAAATCGGGAATCACTCCGTTTACCTGAGGACCGGCGAATACGAAAACGGACAACTCGGTGAAATATTTATAGATATGCACAGGGAAGGCGCGGCATTCAGAAGTTTAATGAACTGTTTCGCAATTGCGGTTTCGCTCGGCTTACAACACGGCGTTCCGCTTGAAGAATTTACGGATGCATTTATATATACACGGTTTGAACCGAATGGAATTATTGTCGGTAACCCGAATATTAAAATGGCAACTTCCATCATAGATTATATTTTCAGAGAACTCGCAGTAACATACCTCGGACGATATGACCTTGCTCATATTCCCGAAGAGAATATCAGGATTAGTCCTGTTGATTCTCTCGCAAAGACCGAAGATGAAAATGATTTCGATGAAGAAGAAATTTATAGCGAACGTATAATCGAAGAGAAAGTGCCGAAGGAAAAGAAACCTAAGGAAACTAAATCGCAGTCAAATCCATTATCGGTAACTCTTAAACCGGCAAGCTCCGTAGATAAAGAACGGGCTTTGATTGAAGAAGCAAGACTTAAAGGTTATACCGGAGATATGTGCCAGGAATGCGGACAGGCAACGATGGTAAGAAACGGAACCTGCCTTAAATGCATGACTTGCGGTTCGACAAGCGGTTGTTCTTAAAAAACTAAAAATCAATTTTAAAATATAAAGCCGTAATTAATTTGATTACGGCTTTTTTTATAAGTGTACCGCAACATTTATGTTGCAAATCTATCTTAGTGAAAATCAAGAAAGTCTGTATTCAACCGAACTTTTTTATCTATTTCATCATTTTGGAACAACCTGTGATTCATATACATTATCATTCTGTATGAACCGACAGCAACGAAAGGAGCCGCAAGTATATCCAGTGTATAATGTGCCTTCTGAAGAAATATCATAATAACAATTAGTATTGTTCCGGCGAATAAAATTCTTTTAAGCATTTTATTCTTTGCGGTTAAAAACAAAATTGACATCGTCGCCGTGTGACCGGAGAAAAATAAATCTTTTGTAATCGGCTGACCTGTTCCCAGCATAAATACTACAGGGTCCTGTAAATTTATTACTCCGCGGGGTACGTCAAGCGGGGTAATATACATGCCGATTGTCCTGAATATTATCATCAGCATATAAGTCTGAATGGCAATCATAAAATATTTAGGGTATTTGAGCAGCATTACAAATGATGTTATTATCGAGCCGTATATTATTATGAATATCGGAATATTAAAATCAATGGCATTAAAAAATTTCATCAACGGATCCTGCAGGAACACTCCGTCTCTCGCTTCGACATAGAGAACAAATTTCTTAAAAAACATCATGGTAATTACAAATAAAATCAAAGTAATTATCATTTTTATTCTTAAATTTTTGTCCTTAAATAATTCTTTCCATTTATTAATTACCGCTTGGGTATTCATAGCAATTTCATTTAAATGTTAATAATATATTAATTTTAATAAAACAATTTTTAATAAAATTAAATTTCTTTTTCAATCGTAATAAGAACATAAGAATTTAGAAAGAACTTTTATTATTTAATTAATATCATCCTTTTTGCGTCATTGAAACTATTTTCATGGTTCAAAGGGTCTGAAAAATTTATTTTATAAATATAAGCACCGCTCGATATATTATATTTTCCGGATGCAAAATTAATTTCGTAAATTCCCGCGCTCTGAAAAGAATTTACTAAAGTAGTCAGTTCTTTACCTGTAATATCGTAAACCTTTAAAATTACATAACCGTTTCTTGAAATTTGATATTTTATATTCGTATTTGGGTTGAACGGATTCGGGTAATTTTGATTTAACTGAAAATTCCCGGCAACTGTATTATTACCTGTCACTTTTAAAGGATATGCAATATATATCAGTTTATTTCCAGCATAATTCCATTCGTCCCCTGTCGGCAAGCCGTTATAATTCACGGAATTTCCATTTGCAAAAATCGTATCTATAATTCCCGGAGTATTGGGTGCAATATATTTGAATGAAAAAAATACCGTGTCTCCCGATGGAAATTTAGGATATTTATGAGTTAACTCATAATCATTTATAGCCGCTAAAAGTCTTTGAAGTGATGTATCCGCGGGAGAAGTAATTACATTACCCGTACCGGCTGAAATATCACAACCGCCTGCTATTAACGGTCCTCCGGAAATCCTTAGCTGGCAATCTACTGTATCATTCGGATGAACAACAGAAGGAGCTGAAATAATCACACTCACTTCAGGGAATGGTGTTAAATTATGGCATGTGCATCCCTCTGTATTGCCGCCTCGTTTCGTTAACCCGACAATACCATCTTCAAATGCTTTTAATGTTTCATATAAAAAGAATGAAAATATTAAAATGACAAAAACAATTATATATTTATATATTCGAATCATTTAACCAGCATAAACTTTTTAGTTTGCATTAAACCATCATATTGCAGTCTGTAAAAATAAATTCCCGAAGAAAAATTATTACCGTTAAAACTAATTTCATATTGTCCAGCATTTCTATATCCATTTACTAAAGAAGAAACTTCCCTGCCAAGCAAATCATATAATTTTAAAGTTACATTTCCGCTTTTAGGTAAATCAAATTTTATGGTAGTAGAAGGATTAAACGGATTCGGGTAATTCTGGTACAAATTAAATTTATCCGGTATTCCCGTAATAATATTTTCTTGTAAAGAAGTGATTACATTATAATTTACAGAAAGTTTTGATATCCCGCTCGTTCTCATATCAAGAATGTATCCTCTTTCAATTGCCAGTTCACCGGCACCGGCACCGCCGCCAATCGAAGCTTGTGTGAAGTTTGCTCCTCCATCAGTGGAAAGAAATGTGAAACCGCTATAACTCCCCGTTAATACGACTGTAGGGTCTTCACGACATATATCTGATGCCCATCCTGAAGCTGAATTTGTTCTTAGAAAACTCCAGTTATCACCAAAATTCGAAGTTTTAAAAATATCTCCGCTTGGCCAATTTGTGGCAAATGCAACGCTCTTATCGAAAACCGTATTTGCAAGACATGGAATTTCACTTGAACTTGTGTTCGTTTCTACCAACGACCAGTTAATACCGCCATTATTAGATTTGAAAATCTGTCCCAGACCTGAACCCGTTACACCGTCAGCTAAATAAATCACATTTGAACTGTCCCACATAACTATTATATCACACGGACTTCTGAAAGGATAATTATTACTTATTTCTCTGAAAGATGCTCCCGTATCGGTTGATTTATAAAAGCCGCCGCCGTCAGGCGCGAAATAAAACACCGCAGGATTATTCTGGTCCATCTCGAGTGGCATTCCGTAATTACTAAAATTTATTGATAATATTGTTTTCCATGTTTGACCGTAATCCGTTGTTCTGATTACTTTATTAGGTGAACTTTGCACAGCTGCCAACCATATGTTGGTATCCAGAGGACTAACATAAAATGAATGAGCATAATTACCAAGGCTTGTTGTTGATATTGCACTCCAGTTCTCTCCTCTGTTCCTGCTGACATATACCGTACTTCCATACATTACAAAAACAGAATTCCTGTCGTTCGGATGCTGACACAGATCATTTCCAATTCCTCCGCCTGCCGAAAGTTTTAAATTCCACGTAAACGTTGCTGTCGTGCCTGATGTAAGAAACCAGCCTGCACCGGCGTTTGTAGTTTTTATTATTGCCTGGTTTAAACTGCTTACTGCAAAACCTGTAAGCGAATCAATATAGAGTATATCTTTTAAATCTCCGAACATCGGATTTTTTTCAAAATTGAAAAAGTTCTGAAAACCATTTGTATTATTTCTTATGAATCCTCCGCCTCCGCATATATGTGAATTAAAAAATGAAGTTCCTGACACACTTCTTATATCTGAGTTTGTTCTTGAACTAATATTTATCCAGGGACCAATACCGGCTTTTGTTATTATAGTACCAAATTCACCTACAGCTATGATGCTGTTTTGAAAATATTTAATCTTCAAAATATTTTTTGTGGTCCCCGTTACCTGTGCAATCCATGAACTACCGCCGTTCGTTGTTAAATATATTTGCCCGTTATTTCCTGCAATTGCTCCGGTTACAGAATCGGCGAAACTAATAGAATTTAATTTGGTAAAATTAATTCCTGAATTTGACAAAACCCAATTTGCACCTCTTGTGGAAGTTTTGAATACTTTTCCGCTATCACCGCAAATGAATCCAATCCCGGAATTTGTAAAACATATTGAATTAAGTGAAGAAGAAGAAATACCCGGTATTTGTGTTAATGATACATTATTTCTTGGAGTTTTATATAAATTTCCGTCCGATGCCGTTATCCAGAATAAACTATCCGCCGCGAAAACAGAATTGTAATTTATGCTGCCGTTAACAATATAAGCTCCGAATGATGTTCCGCTATTTGTGGATAAGAAAATTTTTCCCGAGTTACCGACAGCCATTAAATATATACCGTCGGAACTGCCAATACTATTGAAACCCTGTGAATAAATGTTATTTAATAAAAAACAGTAAAATATAGACAAAAGAAGAAGTTTTTTAGTATTCATTTGTTATTTTTCTTAATATGAAATTAATTTTATAATACTATTGTTAATAAAAGTACAATTTTAAACATAATGCTAAATAATTAAGTTTCTTTTACTTTTTATCAATTTGAAACTCATTTTAAAATATTGCTTATATATTTATTTAATTACTTTTTTTTGTGTTTCCGCATTAAATGGAAATTCGAAAAATAAAATTGAAAATTATTCTTTTAATTATCCTATTGTTTTTGTTTCACGTAATCATTTATCAGGAGGCAATATTTATTTTCAAAACGAAGGATTGCTTCCCGGAATGGGACCATTTTCAAGATTTAAAATTACAGGAGGAAAACTTTTAACTCTGGATGAGTCGGGAAATTTAAATGTATTAATAGACAGTACTAAAAATTTTAACGGAATAAAACTTATTGATGTTCAGCAGCCCTGCGTAAACTGGGATGGAAACAGAGTTTTATTTTCAGGGATTGAAAACAGGGACAGTTCATGGCGAATTTATGAAATAAAAAAAGACGGAACAGGTTTCAGAAAAATTACACAAACAAACAGATTAATAAATTTATCGCAATTCGGAAATGCTGCTTACAGGTTTGTCAAATATGATGACATAGACCCTGTATATCTTCCTGATGGAAAAATTATTTTTTCATCTACAAGATTTCCAACAATTTCTCAATTCGGTTCTTATCTTACAACAAACCTTTATATCTGTGATTCAACAGGAGAAAATATTTTCAGAATCACTTCCGAAAGGAATGGCGCGGAAAAACCGACCATTGACCCGGTTACAGGAAAAATTGTTTATTCGAGATGGTGGCTGAACATAGACATGCCAAGCAACCTGACTGCAACAGGTTATACAAGAAATGACTCGCTTGCAATTTCTTCAGATAAAGCAAACATCTGGCAAACAGATATTATAAAACCCGATGGGGATGCAATAAAATTATTCGCAGGTGACCCGAGAAAAAGAATAACACTTTCTGATTACAGACCACGAATTACAAACACAGGAAATCTTTACAGCGTTTTCATTCCGAACCTGTCTTTGGCTTATACAGGCGGCAGCAGCGGTGTCAGATATTATAACTCAGGATTAAATAATTATAATTTTATCTTTGGCGTTGATACAAATACAACGTTATATATTTCTAACCCTCCTTCTACATACACTTATACACCACCTTATGCGACAGACCCTGTTCCTTTACCCGATGGAAGAATTCTACTTTCAGTTGCCAACACAGTCGAAGCTCAGGATTATGGAATATATGTTTGCAACTCAAATGGAAGCGGACTCACGCCTGTATTTGATTTGCCCGGAACACTTGAACTTAATGCGGAAATATTGCAGGCAAAAACAAAACCTCCTCTTATAAGTTATCTCAATCAATACGATACAAACGCAGTTCCACCGACAATTGATCCGGGTACATTTTATCAGGGAGGTTTATTTCGCTTCGATTGTCTGAACATATATACGAATGCACCTGTTGATGATGTGATTAATGATGCTCCGCCAATTACACGAAATGCTTTATTCAGATTCTTTTTAAATTTTCAAAGGCAGGATGAAAATGGTCTCGATAACCCGATTCTATTCAGAGAAATAAACATAAACTATGACGGAAAAATAACTCAGGGTGATATACCTGCAAATGTATCTTTGTTTGAACAGGCAACAGATTCGAACAGGCATATACTTGTTAATAGCAAAAATAATGCAGCGCATGTTACAGGATTCAATTTTGATATTAACGGCTCGGGAACAAAATGTGTGGGATGTCATGCCGGTCATTCTACTTTACCCGTTCCTCTCGATAATACGGAAGCTCAATTTACAAATTTATCCACATCGGCAATTGTAACCGAAAGCAGTTTTAAAACAACAAGAAATGTTTTTTATAAAGGGAAAAATGTTGTCGACCGAAGAGCAAGAACAACGGATTTAACCGCTGACTGGGTTGCAAACGGAAACAACAACGAATTTGTTGAACTTAACTGGCAAATACCAATCGATGTCAGGAATATAAAACTATATAATATTTTCCCAAATATTCCGGATGGCACGAATATTCAGGTGAATGATTGCGAAATGTTTTTATATAATGATACAGTTATTGTTTCTCATATCCCTTCAACAGGCGCATTGACAACCGACGGAAAATCAATTCCAATAAGTCCTTTACAGACAATTAACAAATTAAAAGTCATTATTAAAAATTTCACGGGAACAATTCAAAACCAAAATGTAGCAGGACTCGCGGAAGTAGAGACTAATGCGAGAATTTACAATTATCTGAATACAAATATACAAAATAAAAATACATTTGCAGGAACATATTCACTCGAACAAAATTTCCCGAATCCGTTCAATCCTTCAACCCAAATAAAATTTAGTGTGCCAACATCTCAATATGTATCATTAAAGATCTATGATATTACGGGAAAAGTGCTTGCAGTATTGGTAGAAGGGAAAATTGAAGCAGGCTCTAATTTTATTAATTACACACCTTCATCACTCGCATCGGGAATTTATTTTTATTCAATTAAAACAAAAGATTATTTTCGCACAAGAAAAATGGTGTATATTAAATAAAAGGATACAGTTCAAACTTAAGCTTGCGAATAAAAGTTTTAACGCAGGCTTAAGCTTGAACTTGTATACACTTGTAATTTTTACTTAGTCTTTAGACATTCCGAGTTGCTGCATAAAAGTATGCATATCCATGTAATCCCAATGCTCTGTGCATTTGTTATCTTTTAAAAGTAAATAATCGATTCCCTGTACGGTTACCTGCTTGTTGGTTGCCTTCATTCCCATCATATCACCGGTGTTTGTTCCCGTAAATGTAAATAGAACGGCTGCCTTATCCCTGTTGATAACCATATCATTGATAATAAATTTATAATCCGGAAATCCATTTTTTAAATCTATCATAGCTTGTTTTAAGCCTTCCAAACCGGGCTTTTGTCCGGGGTCAGGACTGTGTTCAATGTAATTAACATCTATAAATTCACTTATTCTATCAAAATCATAACTGTTAAATATATCATATGCCTTCTCAATCATTGCTCTCGTTTTTGCATTCATTTTTGATTCGTTTTGAGCCTGAAGATTTAATGTAATAATGAGAAGAATAGAAACAATTAAAAATATTTTGAAACGCATGGTTTCCTCCCGTTTATAAAGTTTAAAAAATTCCTAACTTTAATAAAAGTTTTATAGTTCCTGAAAATGCTTTAACAGTATATAATGAAAAAATCCCGATTATAAAATAATTTATACCGGTTTTGACAGATTATTATTAATTTTCAATTTATAAAACCATAAAATTTACTTTGTTATTTTTAGAAGCTTTAATTTTTATTTTTACTTTTTTTCCTCACAGCATCCAGAGACCACGCACCCGGCCCGACGATTAACAAAAATATTGAGCAAATAATTTGTGCAAAATCCGTTCTGCTCTCGTGCAGCATTGCAAAAAAGCCGGTCTGCGGTGGCGCCGGCGGCAATGCCAGCGGCGAAGTTCCGAGAAATACTGCAATCTTTGTACTTAATATCGCCACCGTCATTTGAATTATAAATGGAATTGATATCAGTCGGGTGAATAGTCCTAAAATCAGCATCAGTCCTCCGACTATCTCAAGCACTGCAACAAAATTAGACATAATCTCGGGTAACGGTATTCCTATTTTCGTAAATCTGCCGACTCCCTGATTTGGAAATACAAATTTTATAACACCTTCCCAGAAAAACACACTTCCTGCCATTAACCTTATCAATATCACTGATTTCGGAGTATTTTCCGGGCTATCAAATAACCAATTTAATGTTTCTTTCAATTCTATCTCCTTATAATTAATTCTTTAAAACTTATTTATTAATAACAATTAAATAACAAGAAAAACTTAATAAAAATTGTATATTAATTTAATTATGAATCGAATTGAAAAAATATTTTATAAAAGCTATGTTTGATTTATGATTGAGAATCCGCCTAAAATAATTGGTAAAACTTATTCGCTCTTCGGTGAATTCGATTCAACAGATGAGTTCTATAAGTTCATTGATGATACACTTGAAAAATTATTATTCAGGCAAAAGGACGAAAACAACCTTCTTGAAATTCTGCAACTTGCCGGTAAAAGTAAAAAACAATACAACGAATTTATTTCCTGCAATGATATTTTAAAAAAATCCGAATCTCAATTCACATCATATACTCCGGGTGTAAAGGAACATAAGAAAGAACAACCTGTATTTAAATTCTGGGAATCCGTTATGCGGCTCGATGAATGGCAGTATCATTTGTATATGCTTGAGTTTGAACTTATAAATAGAATTAACCGGAAGAAATTTTTTGCTTGTGATGCTAAGATAGCTTTGCTACCTCATTGCCTCCGTGATTTATCTAAAGATTGCAAGGCATCGCAAAACGGATTAGATTATCAATGCAAACATTGTTCGAAAAATTGTTTTATAAATGAAGCAAGTAAAATATTAAGTGAACAAGGAATTGAACCATATATCTGGATGACATCTAATTTGCGTACAATTGCAAGGAATAATTATAAAGAAAAAAAATCTCTTGGTGTTCTTGGAATTGCCTGTATACCGGAACTAATAAGAGGAATGCGCGCGTGCCAAAAGAAAGGTCTGCCTGTTATCGGAATGCCCCTGGATGCTAACAGATGCATAAGATGGATGGGAGATTTCAACCCGAATTCGATTAATCTGGAGATGCTGAAAAAGATTATGACAAGCTCTAAATAGATTGTGAAAAAGTTTTATAAATATTTTGCTCAGTTGCCACGAGCTTTAGCTCGTGGAATAATATTGACCAAAGGCGGGCTTTAGCCCTTAATCAAAACTGTTTTGGGCTAAAGCCCAAATATAGATTAATCATTACCACGACTTAAAAGTCGTGGCAATTAAGCAAACCTTTTTGCATCACCCGTTCCCAAGCCAAGAATAACGACGAATCGTTATTAATGAACAAAGAAACTTATTATTTGGAAAATATTGTGTCGGGAGTCCCTAAAGAATCCCGATAAAGAACATCGGGATGCAAAGAACGCACAGGAGACTCCCCGACACAAAAAAAAATGTGAAAAAGTTTTATAAATATTTTGCTCAGTTGCCACGAGCTTTAGCTCGTGGAATAATATTGACCAAAGCCGGGCTTTAGCCCTTAATCAAAAATGTTTTGGGCTAAAGCCCAAATATAGTTTAATCATTACCACGACTTAAAAGTCGTGGCAATTAAGCAAACCTTTTTGCATCACCTGTTCCCAAGCCAAGAATAACGACGAATCGTTATTAATGAACAAAGAAACTTATTATTTGGAAAATTTTGTGTCGGGAGTCCCTAAAGAATCCCGATAAAGAACATCGGGATGCAAAGAACGCACAGGAGACTCCCCGACATAAAAAAAATGTGAAAAAGTTTTATAAATATTTTGCTCAGTTGCCACGAGCTTTAGCTCGTGAAATAATATTGACCAAAGGCGGGCTTTAGCCCTTAATCAAAACTATTTTTTTACTCTCATTCCCATTCCTTCCTAAACTTGTTTCGGGATTGGGAATGCACTCTGAATCCTTTTATCCGGAATTCAGCATTTTGTTAGAGCCCTCAAGAATTAATAATATCCAGATAAGCTTTTTGTATTTGCAAAGTTATCTCTCCCGGCATTCCATCGTTTATTTTTATTCCCTCAATCTGAACAACAGGTGTCACGTCCATCTTTGTACTGAGCAGCATAAACTCATCGAATGTTCTTAATTCTTCTTCATTAATGTTTCTTTCTACATAAGGAATATCTAATTCATCACATAAATTCAAAACTACCTTTCTTGTTATTCCCGGCAAAATGTGATTTGATAAAGGTGGAATTATAAGGTATTCATTCTTAACTCCGCAAAAGCTTGTGTGAGTTCCTTCCGTTACAACATCATCCCTGATAAAAACCGCTTCTTCTGCATTTTGCTCGAAAGCTTTCTGCCTCGCTAGAATATTCGGTATCAATGCTGTTGTTTTTATATTACAACCCGACCAGCGAATATCTTCCTGTAAAATAATTTTAACTCCTCTTTTTAATTTTTCATCCTGAGGAAAAAATTTTGTGACATTAGCTATGATTGTCGGATTTGCCTCAGCAGGAAATAAATGATTTCTCGGATTTGATATTCCCCTTGTGATTTGCATGTACAGGATAGCCCCGGATTCTGTTAAATTATTATTCTTAATCAATTCATTACAAATATCAATTAATTTTTCCGTTTCTCTATAATTTATTTTCATAAATTCCAGTCCTGATTTTAATCTCTCCAGGTGAGAATCAAATTCGATAAACCGTTTACCGGTATATCTGATTACTTCATACACTCCGTCCGAAAACAAAAACCCACGGTCGAACGGTGAAATCTTACATAAATCCTCTTCTAAATAATTTCCATTAAAATATGTAATCATAATTTTAAAATTTATAAAATTGAAAATTAAAAAACGTTTTTCCCGCTCTTAATTCAGCATTCAGAATTCATAATTCAGCATTTATCTACCTAAACCCCAGAGCAACGTACCCTACCCAATGGTTGATATTCGCCGGCGCTGTTTCTCCCATTCCGATTTCTTTAACGGGGATGTGCGGATGGTCTATGCTTGTCGCATATTTTATTAGTGTACCGGAAAGTTCTACCCCGTATAGATTTTGTAAGTTATAAACGGTTAAAAGTCCGAAAGGAACGGAATATCTTCCGCACCACGTCCATTTGTAATCTTTGTAGTTATCTTTTGAAACTGTATAATCAATAAATTTTTTTATTTTGTCTACGGTAATATCCTGAACAAGACAATCATTAATAATTTCCATCTCATGCCCTACTGCTAATTTATACCCGTTTTCATCGGCACCATAAAAAGCAAAATTATTATTCCCCCAGTCTTTATCGCCGTAATGAACAGCATCTGTTGAAATAATAATGCTATAATCTTTTCCCCATTGCATATTATTTTTTTCCGTAACTTCCTTGATTGCATTCGATAAAAAACCTGAAATTTCATCCATTCTCTCGAATGGCATGTATGGAACAAGAATGCTGACGATTTCAACATCCCTGTTATAGTATTGAAGAAATGGAACTATGGCTTCTACGGAATGCTCTGCAGCCTGCACCGAATCACTCACTATATATGTTTGCTCCGGAAGTTTATCTATAATTTCATTTCTCAGTTTTGATATTGTCACATCACCATAAGGCTCGTGCCATTTAGTATAACTGTCAAAAATGATTTGATTCTCGACCCCAAATCTTTTTGCAACATGACAAACTCCGAATAAAATTACAGTCTTTGTTTTTATACCTGATAAAAGCGCCGGGTATAAATATCCGACGTATGTATAATCATCATGCGGACAAATCGCTGCTTTCCAGACAGTGGAATTATCTATCCCTGCATCCGATAAAGATTTCTTTAAAGCTTCACCCTGCATATTATAGATTAGCTTCATAACCTCATCCATCTGGCTCGATTTACTTGCAAATCCGACAGTATCCACATTATACCTGATTTTATCTGAATGTTCATCCTGCGCTGATAATTCTTTTGTTGATATGCTGTTTATCATAATGAAGAATAAGAGAAATGATATTTTGTAAATGCTTTTCATAGTTTACAAATTTATTAAAACATAAGTTAAGAATTAAATAATATCAAGTTTATTTATTTACCGCATTTTATGTTAAGAAAATATTGTATTTTTGTAATTAAAATATACTGTTTTTTGAAGTTTTTATTTTCCATATTTTACTTATTTTCAAATAAGATATATTATTTGCGGGGAATGGTAAGAGATTTAGAATACTAAATTTATCAGTTAGTATTGTTCAGAGGTGAACTGTAATTTAAAAAATTTATTCCGGTATTGTGAGAACTATCTATTAATTTGAACAGATTACGTTTATATTGTTCAAATCATATATTGGAATATTTGTTTTAATCTAAATTACTTTATTTCATTAAAAGTTTTTGAAATTATTAATACGAATAATTATAAAAAAAAATGAAATATTTATACATTTTAATAACCTTCACATTATTATTCTCAGGGTGTTTTACGTTTAGATTCTGGGATATTCCTCAGGATTTATCTGTTAAATATCATTCGAAGGGTCACTTAATTGATTTTGAACAAAATATTGAGATTACCGAATATTGGTTAAAAATGAATTATGTCAAACCTAATGAAGAAAAAAAATATGCTCCGAGAAAAATAAAAGGCGACCCTATGCTCGATGATATCTATAGCTATATTAAAGAAATAGATTTTTTAGAAAAAACCCAACCTGTAGGAGAAATGCTATCCGATGCGACTGAGGAAAGTATAACTGTTTCGTATGACGGCGAAACAAAAACAATTTATTTCGGAAACCTGAAAGACCCTCCCGAATATATTACTAAACTCAGAACATTGATTTTTAATTTCGCAACTTATTATTTTCCCGATTGGAAAAATGATAATGGCCAGTAATTCTGCATTATAAATATTTTTATAAATATATTAATAAATACCCTCATTCCCAATCCCTCCTGAACTTGTTTCAGGATTGGGAATGTTTTTTTTGTTTTAAGACTCGTTCCCGAACTCTCCTGAACTTTATCCTGATGAATATCAGGATCGTTTCAGGATTGGGAACGATTTTTTTAACCAATCAAAAAAACTATTAGAAACATCGTAGCCGCAGGCTTTGGCCTGCGAATGAAAGATATATAATGTATAATAATTTGTTATTAATTCAAAGCAAATTTATCTGTGAATTATTTCGTCTTTCCATTCAGCATTTATATTTCATAATTCAGCATTCATAACTTATTAATTACTTCGCTTTTTATTCAAAATTCTTAATTCTTTATTCTTAATTCTTAATTCTTTATTCTTAATTCTTTTTAAAATACTTCTTTTCAAAAATATTTACTATATTTGCCAAAATAATACTTAGCTGACAAATTTATATATAATATGAAATCTCTGTTACTAAATAATGTTTACGACCTGAATAAAACCGACACTCCGTTAATTCTAAAAGACATTCCCGAACCCGTCCCGACAGACTTTGAATTACTAATAAAAATTATTGCCTGCGGTGTATGTCATACCGAAATTGATGAAATCGAAGGAAGAACTCCTCCGCCATTCTATCCTGTAGTCCCCGGGCATCAGGTAATCGGAAATGTTATCGGTATCGGCGATAAAGTAACAAAATTTGAAATCAGCGACAGGGTTGGAATCGGCTGGATATATTCATCCTGCGGAAAATGCAGTTACTGCCTCGAAGGCAATGATAACCTGTGCGCCGAATTCAGGGCAACAGGAAGAGATGTAAATGGAGGATATGAAGAATATATGGTCGTGCCGGAAAATTCTGCTTTTTTAATACCTGAAATTTTTTCCGATTCCGAAGCCGCTCCCCTTCTTTGTGCAGGAGCAATCGGGTATCGCTCCGTTAAATTAACGGGACTCATAAACGGCGAAAGCCTTGGCTTAACGGGCTTCGGCGCCTCTGCTCATATTGTATTAAAAATGGTTAAACATAAATTTCCGGATACAAAAATTTTTGTGTTTGCAAGAAGTGAAAAAGAAAGGGATTTCGCAAAAAGCCTTGGAGCGGATTGGACGGGTGATACGTTAACAAAATGTCCTGAAGAATTAAATTGTATTATCGACACAACGCCCGTCTGGATGCCGGTAGTCGAAGCAATGAGAAATTTAAAACCCGGCGGACGATTGGTAATTAATGCCATTCGAAAAGAAGATATTGATAAAAATTATCTCATGAAAATTGATTACTCCGAACATTTGTGGATGGAAAAAGAGATTAAAAGCGTTGCAAATGTTTCCACTTCGGATATCAGGGAATTCCTCGAACTCGCGGCGGAAATTCCCTTGAAACCTGAATATCAGGAATACAGGCTGGAAGATGCTAACATCGCACTGCTGGAATTAAAACATCGCAAAATCCGCGGTGCAAAAGTTTTGAGAATATGATTTGTTCTTCTTTGCGTTTTTGCTCTTGCTTTTCTTTGTGTTCTTAGTGAACTAAGTGGTAAAATTTTTTCTTTTAAATTATTTATACATTTTACAAGGATGGAAAAAGTAAACATCAAAAACAAATTCGAATTATTCTCCGACCACTGGAATCCGAAGATAGTCGGTGAATTAAACGGTCAGCACGTCAAGCTCGTTAAATTTCTCGGCGAATTCATCTGGCATCTCCACGAAAATGAAGATGAATTATTTTACGTTATCAGAGGAAAATTCAAAATGCAGTTCCGTGAGAGAAATACTATTGAAGTCTGTGAAAACGAATTCTTAATCGTTCCGAGGGGTATCGAGCATCGTTCAGTTGCAGATGATGAAGTCTGGGCTATGGTTTTCGAACCCAAATCCGCCATCAACACGGGCAATGTCACAAACGACCTGACCCAGCGAATTCTCGAAAAACTGTAAAATAATTTTACAAAGTTCTGTATATCAACATTCATGTTGATTGCGTATCGCTCGTATATCAACATTCATGTTGATTGCGTATCGATTTTCAGATACGCAACATAAATGTTGCGGTACAATATCAGCGATAATTTTGTCAAAAGATTTTCCCTGTGTCCTCTTTTTCTCAGTGGTAAATGCTCTTATCTCTTATTTGTTTTTTGTTATTTGTTATTTACTTGATATTTTTATCGAAAATCACTATAATCGTAAACAGTAATAGTTACAGAGCGAAATCCGTCCTATCTCGGGGGGAAATAAAGAAGTTCCTCGTTCCCAAAGTCCTCTTTGGGAACGTAAATTGAGCTAAATTGAGACGGATTCACCGACGAAGACGAAACCTGTCAAAATCTCCATCCTCCTCGCCTTTGTGGTTATATAAATATTATTACAGATAACAAGTATTCAAAAAAAATTCAATATTAAGATATTGCTTTAAAAATTAAGCTAAGGAGACTGCAATGGCAAAACCTACTAAAAAAATTGATAAGAAAGTTAAAGAAAAATTGACTTGTGGAATTATCATGCCTATATCTGCTTTAGATGGCTGCGATGAAAATCATTGGCTAGATGTAAGGGAGATTTTAAAAGACTCAATTGAAACATCAGATCTTGAACCTAATTTAGTAAGTGATGCTAACGATGTTGGTATAATCCAAAAAAGAATCATTCAAAATGTTTATAATAATCCAATTATTATATGTGATGTGAGTGGTAAAAATCCTAACGTCATGTTTGAATTGGGATTACGCCTTGCATTCGATAAACCAACAATTATTGTAAAAGATGATAAAACAAGCTATACATTCGATACCTCCCCAATTGAACATATTGAATATCCACGTGATTTACGATATGCCAAAATAATTGAATTCAAGGAAGTACTTATCGAAAAAATTAAAGGTACTATGAAGAAATATAATGATGATCCTGGTTATTCCACTTTTTTAAAACATTTCGGGACATTCAAAGTTGCTAAAGTTGGTACAAAAGAGGTTTCAAGTGATGAGCTGATTTACGATGAATTAAAATCTATTAGAAGTATGATATTAAATCAACAATTTGTATCCGATTCTCATAAACAACGAATAATAATCAATAGTCCTTCTATATGTCTACGAAACATTACTCAAAAGCAATTTGATATTATATTAAAAGAATTGGGAAAATTAAAATCTTTTGAAATAGAACGAACCAGACAATTAAGAGACGGGCATTATCATATATATTATAAATCGGATTTTCCTAATATAAGAAATGAAATATTAGCGTGTATTAGACCTATCACCCAAAGGGTGAGAATTATGGATTAATTTAATTACAGATTTTTCTTTTATTGTTCTCAACAAACTCTTTTGTGAAACCTCTTATATTGTTTAGCAAGTAAGACGAAGCTTTGCAATATAAATTCTTGTTTTCATATAGGAATAAATTATTATTAAAAAACTTTTTTAAATTTTATATATATTATTATGACTGAAATTAATATCAATAAACAATATGAACTTTACCAGATTATTACTGATTTTGGCGATCCTTTGGAAATATTTAGAGAAGCATTTCAAAATGCGGTTGATGAAAATTCTTCAAAAGTTTATTGTAGAGTATTTTTAGAAAAAAAACTTGGTATGGAAGATTTAATTATTGATATTTGGAATAATGGTCAAGGATTATCACGTGAAAAAGCACATTGTTTTTTTGATTTAGCTAATTCAACCAAAGTTAATTCTGATTATGTTCCACAAAAAGAAAAATTAGGATATAAAGGGCATGGATCGAAAATATTCTTTAATTCAAGAAAAGTTATAATTGCTTCTAAATCAGATACCGATGAATGGTCTATTGAAATGATGGAACCTTTAATCCAACTACAAAAAAATGGAAAATTAGAATATAGTGAGTTTATAGAAAAACATAAAATGGAGGTTAAATTACCAGATGAATGGAATCAAGGATTTTACGTAAGAATTATTGAGCATTTACATTTTAGAAATAAATCTACCAGATTCAAACTAAATCATAAAAGTATTCGGGATTACGCAAAATGGTTTACTGTCTTTGGTTCAATAAAACCATTATTCGATGAAGATTTAAAAAATAAAAATATTAAATTATATCTTCAAGGTTTGGATATTGATTCTTTTAAAAACGAATTTGATAAAAAAGAATTAATAGATCCAGTGCCAATATTTATTACTACAAATGGAATTATTTATGAAGAAATAGAATTAGGCCATTACTTTCCTGACGAAAGATATAATGA
>Ga0224523_1000204_pt1 | contig 36652 bp, 21 predicted proteins | sample CFST50metaG_FD_182732 | JGI IMG/M metagenome (GOLD analysis project Ga0224523, IMG submission 182732) | Peat soil microbial communities from Stordalen Mire, Sweden - C.F.S.T50 | ecosystem: Environmental > Terrestrial > Soil > Wetlands > Peat | place: Sweden: Norrbotten County, Stordalen Mire... | reverse complement strand
GGCGAAGGCCGCGTTGGTATATTCCGGGATCGAAAAAAGAACCGAGGTCCGCGATGCCGATATCAGGGCCGCCAAAGCGGCATGGAGCGCCCACGCGCTGGAGAGCCTGGCCGTTCCGCTCAAACCGTTGGGAACATGGGACGATGTTGCCGCGGAAAAGTCGACCATGGAGGAACTCAGGTTACTGGAGGACCGTTGCAGGTATCGAGAGGCCATGGTGGAAGCGGCCGGACGGGCGCTGCAAAGTCAGATGACCTTCGGCGTGCGTGCGCTGTTTACCGGGCCGAGCGGGACCGGGAAAACGCTCTCGGCCCGGATTTTGGCGTCGATGCTGGGCATGGAGCTGTACCGGGTCGATCTATCCGCAATTGTCAATAAATACATCGGCGAAACCGAGAAAAACCTCAACCGCGTATTCACCCTTTCGGAGGAGCACGACGTCGTGCTCCTCATCGATGAAGGTGACGCGCTATTGACAAGCAGGACCGCCGTGCAAACGTCGAACGACCGCTACGCGAACCTCGAAACCAATTTCCTGCTCCAGCGGTTGGAGAACTACGAGGGCATTTGCGTCATAACGACCAACGCGCCGGAGCGCGTGGACGCGGCGTTCATGCGGCGCATGGACGTGATCGTGAATTTTCGCATACCCGATAGCGGCGAGCGCAGATCGATCTGGAAAATTCATCTTGATCCCGCTTCGGAAATAAGCGACGAGTTCATCGCGGAGATCGCGTCGCGTTGCGCCGTTACCGGCGGTCAGATACGAAACGCGACGCTCCATGCCTCGCTGCTTGCGCTCAGGGAAAACAGTTCCATGAAGGCCATGCATGTGGAGTCCGCGATACGGCGCGAATACCGGAAAACCGGGGCGATCTGCCCATTACGGTAAAAACTACGAGGCATTATGGCGACTGCGCGAGCAATTAAAAAAATGAGCGGTTTCAAGCCCAAAAGCAAGGCTTCACGCCGCGCGTCCGTCATACCCCGTCTGGCGCCCTCGTCCGCGCAGACTTCGGGCCCCGCGATCAAACTGACTAATGAAAAAGCCAAAAAAGACTCCCGGTTTAAAAAGGTAATGGAAAAACTCCAGGCCGCGGCGTCGAAAATGAGGCGCCATCCCCCGGCGTCCCAAAAAGCCGCTGAGGCGCAGAAAGCATCCATCCCTCCCGTAAACGAACGCATGTCGGGCGCGATGGCGAACCAGGTCGATGCGATGAACGAAGCTCCCGCCGGAAAACCCAAGTCCGAGAGTTTTCTTTCCATGCTCAGGGCCGAGATACGAAAGGTCATGCCGAAGAAAACCAAAGACGCCAAGGATTTCATGAAGGGCAACGATCGCGAAAATCTCCAATCGGCCATGACCGGCAACGTTAACAAGCAGAAGGATGAGGCTTCGAAAGGCATTCAATCGGCATCGGAGGAAAAACCGGACGAAAGCAAGGTCGCGGGAAAGGAAGTGGAAGCCATTCCGCGGCAGCCTTCGCCGCAACCGGACCGCGTAGACGCCGCGGAGGCCATGCCGGCGCCGCAGCCCCGGGAAAACGTCGCGTTTACGCAAGAAAAACAGGATGGCGACGCGGCGCTCAAACAAAACAATCTTACCACGTCGCAGCTTGACAAAGCGAACGATTCCCGTTTTAGCGCCGTTGTAACGTCCAAAGGCGCGGTGGAGAAGAACGCCCAGGCTTCGCCCGGGTTGTATGGCGGGGCGGAAAAAGGCATTCTGGGACAGGCGGCGGCCGGCGCCGCGGCGGACGAAAAAACGATGATGGGCGGGATGCGGGGCGGCACGGCCAAGGCCATCGCCGCGGTAGCCAAACGTCAGCTTACGGCCAAGGAAAAGGACGAAGCGGAACGTAAAAAGGTAGTCGATCACCTTGAAAACATTTACGCGAAAACAAAGGCCGCGGTAGAGGCCAAGCTGGCGGGCATGGAGGAGGAAGTGACTTCCCTGTTCGATAAGGGAACCGATACGGCCATCGAGCGGATGAAAGCCTACGTGGAGAACCGGTTCGATAAGCGTTACAGCGGCGCGGGCGGCGCGCTGCTCTGGGCCAAGGACAAACTCCTGCCGCTCCCTGATTCGGTAAAAGAGTGGTTCAACGAGGCCCAGGACCAATTCGCCTCCGATCTTGACAAATTAGTCGTGGCCGTCGCGAACCTGGTCGAAAAGCGCCTCAAGGAAGCGAAAGACATGATTGCCGCGGGGCAAAAGGAAATCAGAGCGTATGTCAATGGCCTTCCGGCGAACCTTCAGGATGTTGGAAAAGCGGCTGAAAAAGAGATGGCCGGAAGGTTCGACGAGTTGCGCCAGGGGGTTGACGATAAGAAAAACGACCTGGCCCGGAAGCTCGCGCAGAAGTATAAGGACGCGAGCGAAAAAGGCGCAAAAGCGCTCCAAGACCTTAAAGACAAGCATAAAAGCCTCTATGAAAAACTGCGCGACGCGATCGCCGAGGTCGTCAAAATCCTGAAGGAATTCAAGGAACGCGTCTTGTCGCTGCTCAAAAAGGCCCGCGACGCAATCGATATCATCGTCGCCGACCCCATCGGTTTTCTGAAAAATCTGCTTGCCGCCATCAAAAATGGCGTCAACCGGTTCGTGGATAACATCTGGACGCATCTCAAGCAGGGATTTCTTGCGTGGCTTTTCGGATCGCTCGCCGACGCCGGAATCGAGATTCCCGGTGATTTTTCCCTGCCGTCGATATTGCACCTGGTCCTGCAGGTGCTCGGCCTGACCTATGATCGCATTCGTCAAAAAGCGGTCAAGCTCATCGGCGAGCGCAATGTCGGGCTGATCGAAAAAGCCTGGGAGTTCATCTCGGCGATTTTGAAGGGCGGACCCGCCAAAATTTGGGAGAATATCAAGGAGTATCTCGGTAATCTCAAGGAAACCGTCATCTCCGCGATCCAGGAATGGGTGGTATCGACGATCATCAAGCAGGCGGTCATCAAGCTCGTCTCCATGTTCAATCCGGTCGGCGCCATTATCCAGGCGATCGTCATGATTTACAATACCGTCATGTTTCTCATCGAGAACATCAGCCGAATAATGCAATTCGTCGAGGCGGTGGTCGAATCGGTCTCCAATATCGCCCATGGGGCGATCGACGCGGCGGCGAACTGGATCGAGAAGGCCCTGGCAAAAATGATCCCGATCATCATCGCCTTTCTGGCGCGCCTGCTCGGCCTCTCGGGAATAAGCGACAAGATCAAGGAGATCATTAAAAAGATCCAGGACAAGGTGGACAAGGCGATTGACAAGGTGATCGAGAAAGTGGTGGGAGGAATCGGGAAGCTGTTCGGGAAGGGGAAGGCGGCGGTGGGGAAGATAGTGGGTAAGATGGCGGGATGGCTAAAGAAACGAAAAGAATTTAGTGCGGATGGTGAAAACCATAGCCTCATTTTTAAAGGGCAGGCTGCCGGCGCCGAACTCCGTGTTAAGAGTAATGAAAGATCTATGTCCGATTTTCTCAATGATCGCGAGACGGCGAATAATACGGCAAAAAAGAAAGATAAAAAAATCAGCGATACGATAGTGCAAATTAGAGATATACAGAAGGAAATAAACAAGCTCATACAACAACGTAAACCTGATCCTAAAAAGCCCGATGATCCTTGTCTCGAGGATAAAACAATAGAAAAACTATTTGATGATATAGGAGTAAAACTGCCGATACTTTTTCAAGGAACCGATTGGGGTACACAGGAAAATCCGGTCTTATTAGTGAATTATCCTAAAAAAGCGGCATCTTTATATCGACCTGTCTATCTCGGCCCACGCGTTTCAGGGGCTCTTAAACAAACCACTCTCGAATCAAAAATCAGCGCTACGCCAGGCAAACCGGCCTCCGGTTGGAATGCTTACGCAAAGGAGTATTCGCCAAATAAAGTAGATGAATGGATTTCACTAGGCGGAAAAATTGAACGAATCAATCTCAATCAACAAGAGAATTGGCCCTGGAAGCCGCCTGAAGCGGATTCTCCGACTTTTGGCATTGCGTCTGAGTTCAGAATTCAAATAGGGAATACTTTCAAGTATGAACCAGGCGAGGGCACACCCGGAGGCCGTTTACTTAATAAATCATTAAGTTATTTTGGATTTCGAACCGGCACCGAAGGTACTGATGGAGACCATGTTCTGGAAACGCAATTAATCGGTGTCAAGCGTGCGAACACTATTCCTAACATGTGGCCATTGATAAAAAATCAAAATCGGCATGGATTAAAATTAAAAGATACCATAGTGGGAAATGCGGGCGATCCAGCATTAAAGATTGATACGCTTGATAAAGCATGGAAGAAAAAGAAAAAAGAGCTATGGGTGATGATAAAAAATACAAAAGATATTACATAAAAAATCGTAAGCCCTACAAAATGCAATTCAAGTCATCCTTTAGAATACCGACGCCTAACGGCGTATAGTTCTTCATGTGATGTTTCAGGCAAAAGTACTAAACTTAAGATACAACCTAATAATGAGATGAAAACAACTCTTCTCGGCCTCCATAGTACCGCAACGCCGCACCTTCAGCGTTCCCTTGAATCAATTGCATCCGCTACCGCTCGACCATATGATTTGGTGATACTTTGCGAAAGTGCAGACGCTAACCAAATAAAAGAATTGATCGACGCTTCCACCTACCATCGGCTTATTACGTGCGATAAGCTCTCAGCGCCTCACGCGTTCAATGTACTCATCAGCCAACCCGGCTACGACTATTTCGTCTATCTCGAAGACGGTCTGATCGTTACCCCGGATTGGTTGAAATTGATGCGCGCCGCATTGGATTCCGATCCGGCCTATGGCCTTGCCGGGCCTTCGACCAACTTCGCATGGGATCGGCAGCGGGCCGGGGGCGCTCCGGCTGACGGCGCTTCGCCGCGCGATATCGAGCGGTTTGCCTTTCAAGTAAAGAAGAAATATCCTGGGGGCGCGGTGTCGCTCGAACCCCTCCATTCCCTCGGGGACTTTTGCTATATGGTCAAGAAGGAAACGGTCGAGGCCGTCGGCTTCGCCGACGAATCATACGGTTTTGGCCCATGCTGGGAAATGGATTACAATATCCGCGCGGCGCGCGCCGGATATACGGGGGTATGGGCAATGGGGGCCTATGTCCATCGGCGGTCCGTGAGCGCTTCTCGCGCGACGCGGGAGAGGGAGCTTCTTGACAATAATAAGAAAATCTATCAACGGAAATTCTGCGCTAAACATTTGAACGGTAACGCGGCGCAGTTTTGCGGCCATTGCAAGGGAGATGATTGCGCCGATTTCGCTCCGGTGGAACTCATTGATGGGTATTGGACCACCGGGGAAGGGGATTCGGAAAGCGCTACGGCTACGAAGGATTGTCCGCCGATTCCGATGAACTCCGAAGCGAATCAAGGCGCCCATCAGTCCGTATGTTTGACGAGCGAAAACCCTTTCGTCACATGCATAATGCCGACGTATAACCGCCGGGTTTTCGCGGCAAAGGCCATTGAGTATTTCGAGCGGCAAGATTATCCGAACCGGGAATTGCTCATCGTTGATGACGGGACCGACTCCATCGCCGATCTAATAAACGGAAAAACGAATATCCGCCATATCCGGCTTGAGGGGAAGCGGCCGCTGGGCGCCAAAAGAAATATGGCATGTAAAGAAGCAACGGGTGAATTGATACTGCATTGGGATGATGACGATTGGATGGCGCCGCGGAGGATACGCCGGCAGGTATCGATGTTATGCGCCGCGCGCGCGGATGTTTGCGGATTAAACACGCTGCTCTTTGCCGATCCCCTTCAAGGGTTGGCGTGGAAATACGCATATACCAATTCCCGTAAACCGTGGGTCGCGGGCGGAACGCTGTGTTATACAAAAGAGACCTGGCGGGCGAACCGTTTCCATGAAATTACCATCGGCGAAGATACCCGGTTTGTTTGGAGTCTTCGAGGCAATAAGATCGTGGCCGCCGCCGATGAAACCTTGTATGTTGCGCGTATTCATGTCGGCAACACAAGTCCGAAAAAAACCGCGACGTCGCTTTGGAGTTCTTATCCTATTGACATGGTACGAGCGATCATAGGAGCTGATTGGAATTGGCAAGAACGGCGTGTTGATTCGAAAGCGGCGATGCGCTCTCATGCGCCCCTGGTTTCATGCATCATGCCGACTCACGACAGGCCCCTCTTTGCCTCGCTCGCGGCCGAGCTTTTTCTACGGCAGGATTATCCGAACAAGGAATTGGTAATCGTCGACGACGGGCCGCAGCCCCTTCATGGTATTATTCCCGACGATCCCCGCATACTGCTGGTGCGGCTGGAGGGTAAACGCATCCTTGGCGAGAAGCGAAACATCGCGGTGGAGCATGCGCGAGGGGCCTACATCGTGCACTGGGATGACGACGATTGGTATTCGCCCGATCGAATTTCAAAACAGATGCACGCGCTTTTACGTCAAAGCGCGGATGTGACTGCCTTGACAATGCATACGGTATTATCCATGGGCGGCATGCGATTTTGGCGGTGCTTGCCTCATGCGCATGCCCGCCTGCATTATAAAAATGTTTGTTGCGGCACGATAGCTTATTCGAGGAATTTATGGGAACAATGCGGCCCGTATCCGGAGATTCAGTGCGCCGAAGACGTGGCTTTTCTGCAAAAGCTGCCGAAGGGGAAAAACAGGATACATCGCCTCGACAATAACGGTTTATTTATTTGCGTGCGTCATGATAAAAACACCTGGCGTATCGACGCTGATTGGCGCCGGCAACGCGGCGGATGGCAACCGGTGGGAACTCCCGCCTTTTTGCCCGGGGAGGATTTCCAGCGATACGGAGCCATCGCGTCGATGCTTGACAAAAATGATCATGGGGATACATGATGAGTGAATTCGTTTCGTGCGTCATGGCCACAAGAAATCGGCCGGTATTTCTCCGTCAAGCGCTTCGGTATTTCAACAGGCAAACGTATGATAACTCGGAACTGATCGTGGTTGACGATGGGGACGAACCCGTTGAGGATATATGCCGGGGAATGCCGCGCGTTCGCTATCTGCGATTGAATACGCCGATAACCGTCGGCGATAAATTAAACCTGGGCATCCGTCACGCGCGCGGAAACGTAATCCAGAAACTCGATGACGACGATTATTATGATCCCGGATTTATCGCCTGTTCGATGTCAAAGTTGGGAAATCCGGCTCCGGCAACCGCCATGGTGGCCTGGGATTGTTTCCTCGTATTACCGGCAAGCCAAGGATTCCCTCGATTTTCAGGTCATGGATGGACGGCCGGGGGAACGCTTTGTTTTAATAAAGCCATGTGGATTAAAAAGCCGTTTCAAAGCGTATGGTCTGCCGAGGACTATTATTTTATTAATGATCATCGTCCTTGTCTTATTAAGGTAGTCGAGGCCGAACGATACATGTTGGTGCGGCATGGAGGTAATACGTGGAATACGATGAGCGGCGGCAGTGTTGATGATTATTTCGGCAGGCTCCCAGTTTATAATAAACAATTATCATCGTTGCTTGATCCTATCGATCTTTCCTTTTATAACTCGCTGAAAAGTGAAGCGGTGAAAGAGTCATAGATTCCACTACATTTCCTTTTCCGTTTACTTTGAAACCTCTATCCATTGGGAGATTGCGGCATTTTCGTGACTGAACCATTCCATTATCGACAATTCATCCCTTTTACAGAGCATTATCGTGAATATTTGTTCTATAAATTATATAAAATATTTTGAAATTTTTATAATTTATCTTTAATTTTGTTTTAATAAGCAAAAATATGTTCTAAAAAATGTAAGATATTTTATTAATTTGTGCTATATTATATGAATTATTACAGCTATTTAGGATCAAAATATTATACACATAAATAGGGGGTATCTTCATGAACCAAGGAGTGGCTCATTTTTCTCGGAATAAGTCATTTTTCCCGGTTGCGGCATTTTTTCTGTCCTTTCTTGCTTCCCAAGTGGCCGGACAGACCTATCAATATCCGTTTCAGAACCCAACATTGCCGATTGAAGACAGGATAACCAACGTTGTTTCATTGCTTACCCAGGCTGAGAAACTCTCATTGCTCCCGGAGCGTGAATCGGCCATTTCCCGGTTGGGGTTAAGCGCTTTTACCTATTATTCCGAAGGACTGCATGGTCTAGGCTCGGGAGGGAATGGGGGAGGAACGTATACCGCAACGCAATTTCCCCAGGCTTACGGATTAGGAGAAACATGGGATGTTGACATTATGCAGCAGACGGGTTCATGGATCGCACGCGAAGCACGGGCCAGCAATAATGCCGGCAAGTTTGGACTTCTTATACGATCACCGAACGCCGATCTGGGACGCGATCCGCGCTGGGGCCGGACCGAGGAATGCTTCGGCGAGGACCCGTATCTGGTAGGGAAATTGTCGGCCGGACTGATCCAGGGGTACCGAGGCGCCAACCCAAAGTATTTCATGCTTGCATCCATGGCTAAACATGTTATGGCCAACAGCAATGAAGCAAATCGAATGCGCTCCTCATCCGTTTTCGATCAACGTCTTGCCAGGGAGTATTACGGTAAATCTTTTGAAATTGCGTGCATGGAAGGACCTGCCCAATCATTCATGACCGCCTACAATCAAGTTAACGGCGCGGATTGCATATTTAGCCCCGCCATACACAAAATGGTCCGGCAAGACTGGAAATGGGACGGCGCCGTATGCTCGGATAATATGGATTTATCCATGTCAACGACATCGGGCTCGGCCACCTATAGCACTATGCCTCAAAAGGCTGCCGCAGCCATAAAGATCGGGACCATCAGCGCTTTCGACGACGGCGCCTCGTATGGTACCTGCTCGGCCGACGCGCTTTCGCAGGGGTTGATAACGATCGCCGATATCGATACCGTCCTGAGAAATACCTTTCGAATGCGGATCCGCCTGGGCGATTTAGACCCTGCGTCAAGCGTGCCCTATAAGTCCATCACGGGAACGCCCTGGACCAGCGATTCGGCCAAGGCAATAGCCAAACTGGTCACGCAAAAATCCATCGTTCTCCTGAAGAACGCGAATAACACGCTTCCACTTGACAAAGCAACAATCAAATCGATCGCCGTCATCGGCGCGATAGCGGACTCGGTCCCCCGAGACTGGTACGGCGGAAATCCGCCCTACAAAACTACTCCCCACGCCGGAATCACAGCCAAGGTTGGTACGGGCGTCACCGTAAACTACGCGGCCGACAATACCGGTAGCGCGGCGGTCAACGCGGCGAAGGCGTCGAACGTGGCCATTGTCTTCGTGGGAAACCATCCGACCTGCAGCAAGGGTTGGGGAGAATGCACTCCGAAAAGCGAAGGCAAGGAAGGAATCGACAGAACAAATATTACGCTGGAGACTGCGCAGGAAACCATGATCCAGCAGGTTTACGCCGCAAACCCCAAAACCATCGTTGTGCTCATCAGCAGCTTTCCCTATGCCATTACCTGGGAGAAGGACAGCATCCCGGCAATCATACACATGACTCATTGCAGCCAGGAAACCGGAAGCGCCCTGGCCGACGTTTTGTTCGGCGATTACAATCCGGCGGGCAGGCTTATCCAGACCTGGCCCAGCGCCGTGACGCAATTGCAGACGATGACGGATTATGATATTCGTAAAGGCCGGACCTATATGTATTTTGCCGGGACTCCGCTGTATCCCTTCGGCTACGGTTTGAGCTATAGCACCTTTACCTACGCAAATCTTACGACGAGCGCCGCAGCCCTTTGCCAGGCTCCGATTACGGTAAGCGTGGACGTGACCAATACCAGCGCCCGCCCCGGTGAAGAAGTGGTGCAGATGTATCTCAAGTACCCGGGCGCCGCTGTCGCGCGGCCTAATAAACAGTTGCGAGGTTTTAAGCGCGTGGCCATTGCCGCGGGCGCGACAACGACCGTGACCATGACCTTGCCCTACCAGGATGTCGCCTATTGGGATTCAACTTCGTCGAGTTGGGTGGCGGAAAACGGCAGTGTTCAAATTCTGGTGGGCGGCTCGTCGGCGGACGCGGACCTGAAATTGAGCAAAACCATAACGACATGCTCGGGGAAAGTGGAGGTTTACCGGGACAATCCGGTCAATGATCACCGAGTTGCTTCCTGGACAATGAATCCGATAATCGTTGCGCGGCATGGGGCGTCAATCGGCCTTGCCTTGACGCTTGGGGCGCAAGCCGAGTATGACCTCAGCCTCTTCGACCTGCGGGGCTTTCGCGTAGGGCGCGTGACCGGTAAAACGGAATCGGACGGACGACATTTCCTCGCGCTCGGCACAACCCGGCTCGCGGCGGGGTTGTATATGGTTTCCGGCCGGATATCCGGTAAAGAGTATTCGAATGTCAGCATGGTGAAGTAAAGAATTTTCATTCTTGCATTTTTACCTTCACGATGTTTGTATTCCGCGATTGAAGGGGCGGGTTCAAAACCCGCCCCTAATCGCTCCTACACAAGAATAATACCAACTTCAATGAGGTTATCCGTTGGATCTTCAGGCGGATACCAACTAGTACTGATTTTTAGTCAATCCGAATTGAACATTTCCGAAGGTATCGCAGTATAGTTGATAGATGCGGTCATTTTTAACGAATAGTCCGCTGAGGCCGTTTTCATTGTCGATCATTCCGTCAAAAGCGCCTGTTTCACCATTCATTTTCCGCACTAGGATTTTAATCATTCCCTTCTTTATATCTCCATCCCCATACAGTGAATCGAGAGGATCAATTGTTAAGGAAATATCCATGGAATTAACATCGCCGTATCGATAAGTATAGTGGCGGTTACAGAAGGAAATTCGTTGCGCTGAATACGTGGATAGAAGGCCGGGATACAATTTGTAGATCATCGACAGGCTTTGAACCGTATCGGAGGCGTTTGCCGGAAAACGGGCTATGCGCATGGTGGAATCGCCATCGGAAAAATCGACGGTTTCAATGACGGCGCCGTTGAGGGTTTTCTTGCTTGACATAAACATTTCCGTGGAGGCTATTACAAAGGCCCGCGGACCGGTCGTCACCCGCAGGGTATCGGGCGCCAATTTGCTCACGATAGTATAATTAGGTTGGGCGGTCGACTGATTATAAAAAATATTCGCAACCTCCCATGTTTTCATTCCCGACAATTCCGCATTCGAGGACGCTATCAGGGCGGATGATTTTGCGTCGGCGTAAACATTTCCTCCCAAAACCACCGTGTCGGCGACTGCATAGACAAACGGTATTCCATCCTGAAAGTGAAGGATTTTTATGATGACGTCCAGGCGCGGCCGCGGAATGGTGTCCGCAACGATCAGGGTATCGACGATGGTCATGGAATCGCGGACCTTCCGGACCCTGACCGTTTGAACCACGCCGTTTTCAACCGGAGACGAGAGCGTATCGGAAAGGGTATCGATCCGATGAAGCGTTGTGTTGACGAAAACCGTGTCGTGTACGATTGCCGTGTCGTACAAAACCGCGGTATCGTAGACCATAGCGAAGGAATCATTGACAATCACGGTGTCGGACCTTGTCGAACCCGCCGTATGCATTTGCAGTACTCCTGCAAAAGAGGAATGGGTTGAAAAGGAGGGTGCAATGATTTTTGCCGCGATTAATGAGGAATCAAGATACTGGGACGGCTTCCATTCACCATTCGTATGAAGCGCTTCCAGGGCGGCTCGGCACATTTTTTTCGCGCAGGTCGTTATATCCGGATTGCCGGTTTCGGTGCCGCCTGAAATGGTATGGTTCGCGCACCCGGCGGTTATGCAAATCGCCGCCATCACCGCGAATAAGGCCCGGAAATTCATTCCTTGTCTCCCGGCTTGTCGAAAGAATTAGACAAAGGAAAAAGTTGTAGGTTGAGCTGCACTACTTTTTGCCGGTTTTCGTCCATTTCCGAAAGTTCCAGGATTTCCTTGCGAAAATCCTGAATCCTGGCGATAATGGCCGCGAAAGCCTGCGGCGAAACGGAAAGGGTCAGGCTCGATATATCGCGCTGTACGGCGGAGAAACGCTCTATCGATTCCGACGCCCGTTGCATCATAACCTTGTGGTAATTCGCAATGGCCACGGAGCGTACCTGCGGACCGGTTGTAAGAACGGCCGAGGTTTTCGAATACGTCCCGTCACCGTTTTTTTGAATAAAGCCGAGCTCCGCGAGAAGCTTGACCGATTGCCGCGCCTCGGCCTCGGAAATTGCGGGGATTGCCGCTTGTCCAAGCTTTTTGAAATTTCCTTTAAAATCCATCGCAATAACCAATTCCCGAATGACCGGATTGTACCAGTTCGAATAGTACGAATATTCGGATTCTTCAATTTTTTTCGGGTCCGATTTGCCCCGGAATCTCATGACGTTCGAAAGATAGGCGTTTTTTTCTTCAAGAGTCTTGCTTTGATTGAAAAAAACCAGGTTCTCGAAATAGTCCGCTTCCTTCTTTGTATGGCCCAAGGCTTTTGAAAATTTAAAGGCGCTCTCCTTGGACAAGTTTCTTTTGCCATCAATGACGAGTTTGAAAAAATTAGGCGACGTAAATCCGGCCTTTTGGGAAAAGAGGCGAAAAGAATAAAAAGCGTGCGCCTTCTTTTTATCCTCATAATAGTCGCGAAGATAGTCGCGAAAGTTCATATATTCAAATAAAGGATTCATGAGCTATTTCCCGCAATCGGCGCTATTGACCCGAAGCGTCTCATTCAATCTTTGGCCAACTAGGTGAAAAACAACGATTCCATCCGATAAGCCCCGCTCGGTTAGGTTGATGAAATGCTCGCCGGCGCTATAAAATCCCTCAAGCGATGCTTCTTTTATTTTTTTGCCGCTCAGCGTATAGGCTTCGACTGAAAGGAATCGAGGTTCGAGAATATTCAAATGAAGAGATTTTGACGCGCTCGAATACGTCATCATGCGCCCCTTTTTCATTCTTTCATTGCCCGTGCCGGGAAAAAGCGTCGGCGTAAGGGGTTGTGTAATGGCTATGGTTACCGATACGGCGCTCTGATTATAAGCCGCTCCACTCATCCTAGCCGTGATGGCGAGAGAACGGGCGGTGTCTGAATAAAAAAATGCCGGAAAGTCCATCAGAGTTGAATCTCCCGGAGCAAGGACAAGATATTCAATAATCAACGGGCATGCACGGTTTTTCAGGTACCAATAGGCGGTATCGCCGCCCGACTCCCGGGCGAGCATATCGTATTTGCATCCTCCAAGCGTATACGTCACCGAGGCCATGGAATTGTTTTTAATCGTATAGCGAACATTAATGGCCTGGTTTTTATTGTAGACAGCTTTGTCGGTAGCAATCGTGAAAGATACATTATCGACCATTTTTACGCTCATGTTCGCATAGGATTTCTGCATGGCAAAATAAACGGATACCGCTTCCTGAGGCTGCAACAGCGCTTGTTTGGTTTCCACGGCGAAACCGTTCTTCTTAGCCGTGATGGTCGCGTTTCTGGTGAAATAGGTGACCGGGACGCTATCAAGCGTATAGGTTCCTTGACTATTTGTAACCGCTTTATACCCGAAATAATACGGTAAAAAAGGCATAGGTTCCGTAGACGCCGGCGCCGGTGGAATGATCGGACGAGGCACGGATATCGTGCATGCCGCTACCGTTCCGACAACGCAACCGACCGGTGAAGGAGCGCACCCGATGACGCCCGGCGAGGTGGCTTCATAGACCGTGCCGGTTACCGTGCAATACGCATTTAAAGGAAGAAGCTTTACCGAAAGAGTGGTATCGACCGCGGCATTCAGCGGAACATCCAGAGCCTGGTATTTGTCGGAAACAAAACCAAGCGTATAGGAGCCTTGCGCTACATTCGAAAAGGAAAATGCGCCGGAATTCCCGGTTGTAGTTGAATCGATATAGTTGTACAGAATTATCGGCATTTTCGGCCCGGGAGCGACGGATTGTGCGGTATAAATTTGATAGGACGATTGCTTAAGATAGACTTTAGCGTTAGTAACGACGATAAGGACCTTTTTCATTCCCACGTCTTCGGTTACGTTTCCCTTTATGGTAACTGTCGGGCTATTTACACTTACGGAAGCGTAAAGAGAAGCCGTTAAAAGTCCGAAAATAAGGACGCACGACCGAAGCGCAACCGTTTTTTGCCGGCTCATACCATCCTCCATAATTGTTGTAGTCCTTCAAAATGATAGTAAGGGCGGGTTTGAAACCCGCCCTTAAAATTACTTTCATTCCACGATACCGTTATTTTGTTCGCCCATACAACGCTCTACATCCACGGAATCGAGACCGATTTTTCCAACGAACCGGTTTTTATCCTAAGAATATAGTATCCCTTCGTCATCCGCGCGGAATTTTCGAAATTCCAGATGAATGAAGCCCTGCCCGATTCGGCGGCTGAAAGCGCTTTTGAGAGGATCATTCGTCCTTGCAGGGTATACATTGACAATTGAACAGTGTTTCCCTTGAGCGCAAGCGGAATGGAGATTCGTATGCCGCCTTTTACGGCAATGGCCGATACTTCCGACAAAGCGGCGAGGCCGCCTTTGCTTTCCCGAATCGCCGACGATCCTTTGATAAGATCGTCGAGCGACACGTCATTAAGATTGCTTCCTCCGGTGCTTGCGGGACTAGCCGTCCAGGCTACGTCGGCGGCGACCTTTTCCCCCGTTTGCCCGTTGGACGTTGCGGTTACCGTGTTCGTGTCCTTTAAAAGCTCCATGCCCGGCTCAAGCGCAAGCAAGCTCGTTTGCCGGGTAACGATATGATACGCCAGGCCCAACGCCTTGATGGATTCCGCGTTTTTACTCCAGTCCGAAGTCGCCAACTGTTCCGATTTAATGAAGGCCCATTCGACGTTTTCCTCCCCGGCCGACGCCATTCCGTTCAGTGAAGCTATAGAACCGGTTATTCTTTTCGTGAAACCCAACCCGCCCATCTTCCCGGAAATGATGCAATTGACGGGACCGGCGGACAGAGGCGACGTGACAACGCCCGCAAGTTGGAACACCGCTCGGTTACGGTTGTAATAATAGGGCGCAATGCTCACCGCCTTTTTCCCGAGCGACTGTTTCTTATCGAGCATGACGCCACCAAGGAACACGGGGTAATAATAATAATTGTTGAAGATATTTGAGAAAACGCATTGACTGAGCGTATTATCCGCAATGAAAACTTGTACATTGGATATTCCTGAATTCATTACTCCGAAGAGCGCCGGAAGCTGGGGCGTGTATTTTTGCGAACCATCCGCCGTCACGTAAGGCCCGTAACGATAATAATAATCATACCGCAAGGACGCGAGCTGAAATCCTCCGTTTTGGCAGGCGATTTGATTAAGGTTCCAGATATCGCTTATGGTAAAAAATGAAACATTGGCTGATGCAACAAGTTGAGAAACAGTATCGATAATTCGATCATAGGCATTTCCATCCGCTGAAATCGTCAATTGGTTATTCTCGTATTTGCCATAATCGTAAGGTTGGTAGAGGTCGCTTATAAATATCACGGCGCCATTGCCGGACTGCCCGATCGCCTGTTTTAGACCGACCAAGGTTGTTGAGGGACTTATTGCGGCGGACACTATCGCCAGATAGGCGCGGTTAAGGTTCTCGGTTGTCGGCAACACGGGACTATTAAAGACCGGCGCGGGAACTTTCGCCCCTTGCGTCGTAAGAATGAGGTTGAATTTCTGGTTCTTTGCGACATAATTTTGCAAACACAGGACCGCGAATTTCTGGGCGCGCTGCAATAGATTAATACTTATATAATTACTAGAGGGAGAATAGGAATATCCGGGAGTGGTATATTGATAGGAATTTTTATAGTATTCATTCCAATCCCATGTTTCACTGCCGATGTCCATGACAATAATCCGAATAGCGGGTTCAGGATCTCTAACGACCGTTGATTCGGCGAGAACCGTGGAAAACCCGGTAATGAAATTTTTATCTTTATCGACGCCGCCCCAAAAATATTCGTTTTGCGGCGAAGCGTTGGCGGTCGTGAATACGGCGGCGCCGAGTTTAACCACGGAGCTTTTTTGAAGCGTAAGCGGTTGTCCAAATGAAAACGTCCCTTCTCCCAACCCCGGCATGCTGAAGGAATATTTCCGGAAATCGGTCGCGGTGCATTTTACCTGTAAATATCCGATATATTTCTTCGCGGAACTCGACTGATACCAATAATAGGATGAACTGTCGAAAACGGTCGGAATTCTGCCGGTGATCAGATTGAGGGAGTCGTCATCCATGGTGTGTTGGAATTCTATCGCCACTTTTCTAGACACATAAGACTTGGTGGGGAATATCCGCAGATTATAATATCCGTTTCCATAGAACTCCAACAAAGCCGGGTCTTTCCTTTTTCCAACGATCTGGGTATATTGTTGTGAGGCAAGCGCCCTGTCCTGGATATAAGCGGTTTGCTTGATTCCGTTGACCCACAAGTAGAGATTTTTCGCGACGAAATCCGTGGGTAAGTTAAAACCGCAATTGATTTCAACACTGTCGAGGAGCTCTTCCTGGTCCGGGCAGACGTATGTTGACGAAGTTGAATAATAGCAACTACGGTATCCCTCGGGTTTTATCACCATGGTCAAAACCGTGGTGGCGATGCCGTTGCATACATTGGTCGAAAGGAGCACGCTATCGACATCGGTGGGCGTCCATTTGCCTACACGCACCGACTGCGCCGAAAAATTGCCGAGATTGATTTGAGCGAACAAGGAAAAGCACGATGCCGCGATTATAAAAGCCATGCAGGGGACTTTTAATGTTTTCATACGACAACCTCCATTGTTAAGGATTTTTGTTTGAAAGTTTTCTGAATTATCCGCTTATGATAAAAATATATTGCAATGTGCGATGATAATCAATATAAAATAATAAAAATGTATTCTAAAGAATACAAATTAAAGTGTAAAAAATTATATAACAATATGATTATAAATATATTAATAATAACAAATAAAAGAAAAAATATAAGAACTCGAAATAAAGTCTGCAAAACGGTCGCCTTGGCAACGCTTCATTGCGGTGAATTCATCATGACACGGACTTTGGTAAGACAATAGTTTTCGAGACGGTTATCTCTCTTAGGGCCTGCGCGGAAATCGACTCTGTTCGACGATGAGTTTTTCGCAATTTGTGGAACAACGGTTCAACGGAAAAGCAAAAAGCATCGATATTTCTCCTCAAAAAAATCATCAAATCCTTATATTGATAGTGTGAATATTCCGGTTTTTGTTTTTGACCTTTACGAAAAATCAAATTTTATTTTAAAGGAGGAGTTCGCATGAGAAATCCGGGAATATGCCGTAGCATTTATTGCTGTGCAGTACTGGCGGTGTTACTGGTTATGAGCGCGCATGCCGCGCCTGCCATCACCTCGGTTACAAAGTCGGCCGATACGGTGGGGAAGTATACGAAACTGGAGCTGGCTGTCGCTCTTACCGCCACGTATACCAATCCCTATGATTTCGACCAGGTCGACCTTTCAGCCACCTTTACGTCTCCAAGTTCAAAGACTTGGAATATAAGCGGGTTTTACGATAGCCTCCTCCAGTTCAGGATACGGTTTTCTCCGAATGAACTCGGCACCTACACCTATTCGGTAACGGTCAAGGACCCCTCGGGCACAAGCCAGGCTGTGACGGGCAGTTTTGTTTGCAAGGCTTCCACCTATCATGGATGGGTCAAGATCGCCCCGAACAACCGGTATTTCAGCTACGATGACGGGACCTCGTTTTACGGAGTAGGGTGCTGTTATTGCTGGGACGTTACCGACAGCGGCATTGGAGTGCTGCAGTCGTTTAAAATGAATACATGGTTTTGGTGGAATGGCACGCATAAAACAGTCAATGGCAAAGAGCAGTACCAAGGCGGATATAAACTGATAGAATCGCCGCTTGGAAAATATGACTTTCATCAATGCACCTATGTAGACAGCCAAATGACATGGGGGGAAGCGCGCGGACTTGCTATGTGGCTTGTGGTCTGGCCGCACGACTACCTGGCCCAGACAATGCCCGGCTCCTGGGTGAATTTATGGACTGCCAATTCGTATAATACCCTCCTTCCAAACGCCAAGACGTTTTACAGCGACAGCACCTGCTGGAAGTATCAGCAAAAAATGTATCGTTACATCATTGCCCGCTGGGGATATAGCCGGGCGCTGGAAGGTTGGCAGACGATTGACGAAATAGCGGGTACCGACGGTTATGTGGCGGACAAGGCTTCGGGAAACGCCTGGATGAAGAAAATGGCCGCTTTTTTCCTTGCCAACGATCCCTACAAACATCCGACGTGTGCTTCCAACGAGACTCCCTCGGATTCGGTCATGACGTGCACTAATTCGGAAAACTATGGAGGCACCACGCCCGCTAATTGGAATAGCCTTGTCACGAAATTATGGAACGGATGGACCAAACCTGCTTTGACCGGGGAGTGCTCCTCGAGCAACGATCACCAAAATCTCTGGTCCTGCCTCGCCTCGGGAGAGGCGGCCACGCCCTTCATGTGGCAGTTCAACCAAGGCTGGACCACCGCCAGGTCACAGAACTATCCTCCCTTTGCGACATTCGTTGCGGACATCCCTTTTGCCAGGCTGACAAACCCCTCCCAGGCGCAGGTGACTGTCAGCGGCGCCACGGCCTACGGTATAAAAAGCAATGAGGCTGTCTGGGGCTGGATGACCGGGGCTTTTTCAGGCAAGAGCCTTAGCGTGGCAGGGGTGGCGAACGGCACGTATACGTTAACATGGTTCGATTGCAAGGGTGGAACGGCTATTTCGTCAAGTTCGATTACGATATCAGGCGGCGCATTGACCGCGACCGTTCCTACGACCAGCGTGGCTGATATTGCCTTCAAGGCCCTCGCGCCGCTGCCCGTACAGGTCATTGCAGGGAACACCCTGAAGCCCGCCGAATACCGGCCGATCATCGCCTATGGGCACGGCGCCATTCGCCTGCTGTCGCCCGTGTCAACGAACAGTGTGATGCAAATATTGACGGCCCAGGGACGCGTTGTTGCTGAGCGTACTATTCCCGACGCGAAAGCGACTGTGGTATCGGTGGAACGCCTGAACGATGGAGTTTATTTCGTTAAAATTACTTCAGGCGGGAAAAATCTGCGGCAACGGTTGATCGTAGGCAATTGAACGCGCATTGATCCACGCACGTAAGCATCCATTAACGGATCAAAGATACACGGTTGAGATTTTGGGTGAAGGAAAAAATATTATAGAGTGGAAAAATGTTTCGAAAGAAGGCTATAATAAGAATAAACCGCTACGCTGAAAGACGTGACCTTAGGGCCTGGTCGAAGTGGAGGCGCATACGAGGTGTAAAGCTGGAATAGTGATTGCAATGGCGCTTGTCGCGTTCATGTTTCAGCCGGCTGATGCCTGTTTGCAAATGGGCGCCAATTTCTGGAATCTGAATTGGCAAGGCAGTCAGGCCTTTATCCAGGGCGGCCAGTGGGGCAACTGGAACGCGACATTTATCAATCAAATCCGGATTTACAGTAGCCTGAGGTTCATGGATTGGAACGCGGTGAATGTGACCGCGGCAACGAGCTGGGCGAATCGAGTTCAGAAGAGCGCGGGATGTTCACAGTGCAACAATCAAGACTCTCCCATCGCCTATGAATGGCAAATCGATGTGGTAAACCATGTGCCGGGCTGCGGTTACTGGCTCAATGTTCCCTGCAAGGCCGATTCCAACTACGTGGACAGTCTTGCGGTCCTCGTTCACTCACTCCTTGGGCCGGGCCGCAAGGTCTACCTCGAGTATGCCAATGAAACATGGTGGGAACCGGCTTCGGTATCCTATGTTACAAACGCCGGCGCTGCGCTCGGTAAAAGCTTTGCCGTCATAAACGGAGTATGGGGCGATGCGAAATTCCTGGGACATTGCTATTTGGCGGCCCAAATGTGGACGTGGTTCAGGGGGGCCTGGCGGGAGGCGGGAGGCGACACAAACCTTTGCATAAGGGTGTTGGCGGGTCAGGCGGGGTATGGGGGCGGCGAAGAGTGTCACTTCATGCTTGAAGCCATCGCCAATGCGAAAGTAAATCCTTCGGGGCAAAAGTGCGACCTGTTCGCCATAGCGCCGTATTTCGATGGTGATCCGGCGAGCGCCGAATCCATGGTAAATTCGCGTTATACCTGGTGCAAGGCTAAGGGTGTTTCACTATGCTGTTATGAAGGCGGACCCGACGGCAACCCTTCCGATTCCACGACCATGACGAAATACTTCTCGATGCTCGACAAATATATTAACGGTCCCTATAATCAATATACGCATTCCGGAGGGCAATGGGGCGCCGTTGAAAACGGGTATTACAAGGCGCTGGCGGATTGGGCGGCAACGCATTCCTGCAACCCGGCGTATGCGGCGATCAAAGCTCCCCATCGCGCGGAAAAGCCCTCGGCCCCCGCCCTTCGGACGCTGTTGGCAGGCTGTGACATACGGATTTATAATCTTAACGGTAAAAAAATATCGGCGTTATCGGCGCGCCGGACGGCGGGCTGTTGTATCGCGGTTACGCCAGGATCTCCTATTGCAAAGGTATACTTTTTGCCGAAAAACAATTAAGGGGCGGACCGACGTTTTAATTATATTAAATGCAAAAGCGCTTTTCATGGCGCGCCGGGGCTTGAAAAAAATCGGATTGTAAGGTGGTGAATTCAAAACCTTTATCAAGGGGAGGTATCTTGTGAGAAGTTTGCTTCACGTTTGCGCGGCGGGCGTTCTTGTGTTGGGTGGAATTGTTTCCGTCAAGGCGGCGACGCCGGTATGGACCTGCGTCGTTCAAGCCGATGTGGTTTGGCAACACACGGCCGCGGTTGGTTACCTTGTAGCGTCTACGAAATCAGGCCTATGCGGCATCGACGCTGAAAAGGGCGCGATAACCTGGACAAATAAGGAATTCACGGACATCAACGAGGATGCTCTCAGCGAAATATCCGGCACTCCCTTCTTCGTGATCGCTCAGAAGAAGGAAACCGCGATCATCGACGGATTTACCGGCGTAACGGTCTTCAGCGCAAAAGCCGAAGGTTTTACGTCGATCGGTAATCACTATCCCATGTATCGATGCGGCGGCCTTCTTGTCGTTGGGAAGAAAGGCGAGACGAACGCCGCGGTCATGACCAACATGAGCGACGGGAAAAAACGCTGGGAGCTTTCCGGAGCCGACTTCGTTTTCTCCGCTTTCGAGATAGACGCGAACAACGTTCTGATCGTGACCGCGCTTAATATCATCAAGCTCGATGCCGCGACCGGCAAGGAAACCTGGAAGAAGCCGAATTCGCGCGAAGCGGCGTCTCTTGATGGCATGGGAGCATTGGGCGGTCTTCTGCAAAAAGCGGCGAACAAAATGGCCGAGAAGCAGCAGCCGATCAATGCCATGGAACTGCATGTCAAGGCGGAATCCGACGCCTTTTTCATCGCCGTTGAGGCGAAAAGCGTCGAGGAGTCCATGGGCAAGAAAACGGAAACGATCAAGAGTTCCTATAACGCCTTCAAGCTCAGCGACGGCAGTTTTCTCTGGCCGAAGGGGTATCAGCATAATGGGAAACTCGGAAAACTTATGCTGGCGGACGAGGGTGTCATCATTTTCAATAAAGACAAAATCAACCTCCTCGGATATAGTGACGGCATGCCGGTCTGGGGAAAAAAGGGCAAAGGTCTTGAACTCAACCATGATGCGCAGAAAGTCTTTAAAACAGACCACGGTATCATATGCGTGACCGACAATGCGGTAAACATACTCGATCCCAAGACGGGGACTTTCAAGTTTGAAAAGGACGTCAAGGTCATCTCCGATATCACGGATGTACGCGTGCTTCCCTGCGGCCTTCTTTTATGCTCCAACGAGGAGTGCGCTATTCTTGACCTGACAACGAAAAGCCAGCTCTGGCCCAAACCCGTCAAAACGGCTCCAGGCCTTTACGCTGTAAAAGGCGACAAGTTGTATGTTTACTCCACAAAGGAGAAAAAAGTGCTGTGGGCCGATGTATCGGCAAAGGCCGTTCTCACGCCGCTTTCACCCGCAGAAATCGAGTTCCAGGGCAAGGAAAAACCCCAAAAGCTTGAGATCCGGCCAAACGGCATTCTTATCTCGTCGGAACAGAACCTCGAGCTGCTGGCCGAGGATGGAAAATCCGTTTTCAAGGCCTACTTCCCGGCCCCTCGCGATCCTGGGATCATCCGCGCGCTCAATTACGCGAATGCCGTGCGTGCGGCCTATTACGGCGCGGCCTTCGGCATGGCATCGGCGCAATTATCGATGGATGCCGAAAAATCCGGCAAAGGGAACAATTCAATGGAAGGCGCTTTCGGGCAGATGTACGGGCAGATAAGCAATTCCGCTATGGGCGCCGCGGGCGAGGCTTTTAAAAAAGCGTCGAACGGACGGTATAAGGCGACGGAACAGACGCAGAACCATGTCTTTATCTTGACAAAAACTGACAAGAACTGTTTTCTGCTGCAGGTAAGTAAAAACGATGGGAAAGTAGGCGAGTCCATCGATCTGGGCAGCGACAAAAAACCCGTTTACTCGGTTGACGGGGTTATGGGCAGGATTTACTACAGACCGGAACCGAAAAAAATCGTCTGCTACGCATTGTAACGGACGGAACTGGGAAAAAAATATTTAAGAGGCCGGCGCAACGATTGCCGGCCTCTTCTTTGCCCCCGGCGGCGGCGCTGTCGCGACAATGCATAAAAGCAGCAGGCTCCGCGGCGCGCCTGCGGGGGTTATGCGGATTTACGGGTCCAAAATCGCGTGGACCACCGAATCCAACCGAACGCTGAGCTTCCTCGCCCCCGCGGGGAACAGATGGTCGAAATCAACGGCCTCGCTGTCCGCATAATCATGGTTTCCCTCACCATTGGCGTCATAGAAATGAAAATATCCCGGAATGCTGTCTTGTAACGCCTTCACCCTTATCCACGATTTTTACCGGCAGATCCATTTTTTTAACCATAAATGAGGTATTTTTGTTATATTAACGTTAATGTAGCAGGGCGCTTTCAGAAAATCTCAGGGGAGAAGGCATCCTAAGGCGCTTATAACAAAATGATATACAAAGAGTTGTTCGTTGTTGTACGATGGGGTAAAGGGAGATCTCGAAAATGAACGGATCCTTTTTCGTAAGTCTATTCTGCGTAGTCATCATATTCGCCGCTCAGCCGCTTATTGCAGCGAATAATGAATTCTCTCCCGACAGCATTAAAAGCCTGATGCGAAAGGTCGCGAACTACCGTTTGAAAAGCGGGGTCCGCGCCATCGGCAACGGCTGGGATGGCGGCTCGTATTTCACCGGTATCATGGCGCTCTACCGAACCACGAAGGAGCAAAAATATCTCGACAGCGCCATCGCCTGGGGAAAGTATAATAATTGGACGCCGCACAACGGCGTGAACACAACGGTCGGCGACGACCAATGCTGCGAACAGACCTATTGCGAAGTGTACGCGACAAACCCGATTGCCGCCAACATCAACATGATCCAAACCGTCAAGGCGAACCTTGAACATGAGTTCGATAATGTGAGAGCCGCTCATACCAATGTCTGGACGTGGTGCGATTTGTGCTATATGTCTCCTCCGGCGGTTATCCGTTATGCAGTCGTGAATAGCGAGCCGAGGTTTCTTGACACCATGGATCTGTGTTGGTGGGGCACGGCGAAAATGTTGTACGATTCCACGCGTCATTTATGGTTTAGGGACGGAAGTTACGTCAATAAGAAAACGGCGAACGGTAATCCGGTGTTCTGGTCCTGCGGCGACGCCTGGGTATTGGGGGGCCAGGCCAGAGTGCTCCAGTACATGCCTAAAACGTACGCCAACCGCGCGAAGTGGCAAAAACAATTCGTCGACGTGTGCACGGCAACCAAGGCCCAGCAAGGCTCCACGCTCTATCCGGGGCTCTGGACGACGAGCATGCTCGACCACCAGCAGTGGCCCGATCCCGAAACGTCGGGGTCCGCGTTTTTCTGTTTTGCCATGATGTGGGGAGTCAACAACGGCATCTTGGATTCCACGGCGTTTTTGCCGTGCATAAAAAAGGCCTGGACCGACCTTGTGGCCAACGTCAACCCCCAGGGTATGCTGTTGCGTTGTCAAAACCCGAGCGCGGCCCCCAATAGTATTCCCGTGAATTTATCGTCGCGCGAGGGCGAAGGCGCCTTTATGCTGAGCGGGGAAGAGCTCATCAAATGGGCGCAGGGCGCCACCCCGGCTACGCGGCGGCCGCTTTCGGGCATCGCGGGCCACACTACGGAAATAAGATCGATCGCCTCCGGTATTTCCTTTTTCCTCGCCGATCCCCGGCAATCGACCCTCAGGATATACGATTGCAAAGGGACATTGGTCGCGGACCGCAGCGGCATGCTTAAAAACCTTCGGCAGGGCGACGCGTCGCTTACCTGGGAAGCGTTGGGAATCTCCGAACGGACCTGTGTCGCGAGCTTGTTTAACGGCGCAGCGAATCTTTACGCGATTGTTATACGGTTGCGCTCGAACTAGGACGACGATGACCGGCGCGATCATCTTCTTCCCGTTGTATTTTCTATTTCTGTATGCGTATATCCATCCCGATTGGCTTTACTACGCAATTGTTACGGCGCGGGATGAACCATTCCCCGTTTTTTTAACGGGCAAGGCCTTTTTCCTTTCCCATTGCGGCTCTATCGGCGGCATCAGCGACTATTTCTCCGCTTTGTTTTCCCAGTCGTATAGCCTTTCATGGTTAGGCGCCGCCGTAACCACTCTTCTTTCCGTGGGAATATATTACGCTCTTCGGCGGATCATTCATGCGGAAAAACACCATCGGCATGGCATGGTTGTTTTCTTCCCCGCACTCGTATCGCTTTGCATGATGAACCGGTATGAACTTCCAATTCCGTTGATGACGAATTCCCTTATTGTCCTGTCATTCATACTGCTCTATGGCAAATGCGCCGCGCGGAATCACACACTTCGATTATTAATGGTCCCTCTTTTTATGACGGGCGCAGTTTTATTAACCGGCAGGGGAGCGTTTCTATTTTGGATAGTATTGGTAATTAACGTGTTGCGGTCCGAAAGAAAAACATTTCTTTTTCTCGCGGAAATAGGAACCTCTGTGTTAGTAGTAATTACTATCTTCATCGTCGCATTCAAGAGCAACGGCGGTTCCATGCCATTGTATTATTCTTTTTCAACCGGTCGCCTGCGCGTGTATTGGTTTGATTGGGCTTTTATGGCGTCGATAGCCGTAGGGTGCGCGTTTCCGGCAATGGCAGGTCGGCTGCATGCGCTGCGCGGGCAAGCGTCGTATCAAAAGTTCGGCATTGGCGAGGGGATCGCAATCGCGATTACGTGCCTCTTTGCATGCTTCTTTTTTTCGCACAACGACTGGATCAGAAATCATATACGCCTTGAAAGTCTGACGCACCGGCGCCAATGGAATGAGATTCTGGCCTTTTCAAAAACGATGCGTCGGAAGGACCTGGACGTGACGGCGGTCTATGATATTAATTGCGCGCTTTACCATACTGGAAAGCTCGCGAGCCGCATGTTCGAGTATCCGCAATCCATCGACGCGTTGCTCCTTCCCGCGGCTCTTGAAAAGTCACCCGTTTCCCTGGGGCTGCGTAATGCCCATTTTTATTTCGAATTAGGTGAAGTCAACGTGGCCCAGCAAAAACTGTATGAGATCTTCGAGACCGCCACGGAAAACCCTCTTGTTCTTAAAAGCATCGCGGAGACGCATATGGTCAAGAATCAGATTGCCGCGGCCACGCTTGTATACACCCGTCTCGCGCAAGACCTTGTGTATGGGAAATACGCCAGAACCATGCTTCACAATATTGAGAAGAACCCGGCAAAGGGCATGGACGCCGGGCTTAAAGCCATCCAGGGTTTACGTTGCGTTAACGATACCGTCCGAAACGTCCTTGATGTCGCTGAAATGTGTCAAGAACTTCTCAGATGCGAAAATCACAACAAAATGGCCTTTGAATATCTCATGGCGCTTTATTTGTTGGCGGGCGATCTTGAGTCATTTTCCAGGAATATCGACCGGGCAAAGGACTTCGGTTACGTATTCCTTCCCAGGCATTGGTCCGAGGCGCTTGCCCTCTATATCGATTTGGTTAAAAGCGATGATAGAAACCTCCGGGAGCTTGCGGGGGAAGAGAGCATGAGACAATGCGCCAATTTCAAAAAGTCGTTTATTGGAGTTCATCAGGATTGGGATGTTGGGAATATCCGGGAATCGAGCGCTGATTCACCGGACGCTAAGCGTTTGCGTCCAGTTTTCGGCTCAACGTACTTATATTATTTCTTTTTTCAGCAATCCGGTTTAATCAGGTAGAAATGATGCGGGATGCCGGCGTTTATGCAAAAATTCACGACAATCGCAATCACGTGCTTGGCGTGCATTGCCGCTCCCGGCTGCAATGGGCGCAGCTCCCGGCCGCACTACGCCGTGCAGGGGAATGAAAAAGCTCCCTTGGTTCCTGATATATATAATGTAATAATTCCGCCCAACATCGCTCCTTTGAATTTTAAAATCAATAAACCGGCCGAAAACTACAGGGCCGTTCTTTCATCGGGTAAAAGTAATTCGCTGGAAATTGCCTCCACTACATCCTCCATTGTATTTCCGGAAAAAAAATGGCGGGAAATTCTCGCTCGTAATACCGGAAGAGATGTGGTTATAACTTTGTCAATACGGGAAAAAGGAAAAAAATATTATTTATTCTCACCATGCACTCTCCATGTCGCGCAAGAACCTATCGACCCCTACATCGCCTATCGGATAATAAAACCCATTTTCAATTGGTGGAAGGACGTGGGTATTTATGCGCGGGATCTTGAAACCTTCGATCAGCGGGAAATCATCACCGGCGGGCGATTTGAAAACGGCTGTGTCAATTGCCATAACTTTCTCAACAATGATCCAGGGCGTTTTATCGTGAGCGCACGAAGTAAAAAATACGGAAACTCCTGTATATTCATCGCCGATCACGGCGCCTATAAACAAAACTCCAAGTTCGGCTATTCATCATGGCATCCCGGCGGAAAAATCATTTCATTTTCCAGCATACAAGTGAATCAATTTTTTCATACGACGCGAAGCGAAATTCGAGACGTCGTGGACATGTATTCCTCCATAGCCTATTATACTATCGAAACACACGCGGTCAGCGCAATCGACAATCTCATAAATCCCAATGAATTGCAAACCTATCCGGCATGGGCGCCCGACGGTAAAACCATGTTCTACTGCTGTGCGCCCGCGCTCTGGAATAATTGCGATACAATCCCTCCCCGTAATTACGCAAAAGTAAAATACAGCCTGAAAAAAATCAGTTATGACGTTACTTCGGATAGATGGGGGAAACCGCTTTGGGTATTGTCGTCGGAGCATACCGGACGCAGTATAGCCATGCCAAGGGTTTCGCCGGATGGGAAATTTCTGCTTTTCTGCATGTGCGATTACGGGGTTTTTCCGGCATTTCAAAAAACCAGCGATCTCTATTCCATGAACCTTTCAACGGGTGATTACCGCAAGCTGGAATGCAATTCCGACGAATCGGAATCATGGCATGCGTGGTCAAGCAACAGCCGATGGATCGCTTTCAGCAGCAAGCGTACGGATGGGGTCTTTACGCGCATTTACCTGTGCTATATGGATTCCTCGGGAAGGGCGGGAAAACCATTTGTTCTCCCGCAGAAGGATCCGGTTTATTATAATTCCTTTATGGAAACTTATAGCGTGCCGGAATTTCTGAGCGGTCCACCGAAAGTTGCCCCTGATGAAATCGCCCGGGCCATATGTTCAGAAACCCCAGGGGTTGACGCACATACTTCGGCAACGAAAAAAAACGATACCATGTTTTTCTCGCCTCATCAATAAATACTATTGTCGCATGTTTAAAGCCGGGATCGATACTCTATACGAGACGACTACGGCAAAAATCAAAATCCTTGCGTAGCCCATAGGCGCGGAATATAATTTTTATTCTATATTTGGATTTAATGCTTTGAATCAAAAAGTCCAAAGTATCGGAAGCAGGCCTGATGGGGGTGGTCTGCAATTCGGAAACGATGCCGATCTTCTTTATTGCTGAATCGATTAAGCGCTATTTTCTTACTTAAATAAAGCGTTTTAAAAATAAAGTGTTATATATTTAGTAGAATACTGTTAGTCTAGGTTAGAGTAGTCTAGTACGACAGTAGCGACAAAATTATCTGTGATTTATTTATCTTTTTATAACTTTTATAACATTGTTTAAGCTTTTTACGTAGATTATTCAAATAAAGTACAATAGCAATAACTCATTTCACCTGTTTCTCTAACAGAAAGGTTGATCTATGAAAAAGTCAGCCATAAAGCTGGCCCTTCTGGGTCTCACCATTGGTTTTTGCGCCGCGCACTATTCCGTGAGCGCGGAAACGGTAAGTTCTTTTACCAAGGAATCCGACGGAGCTCTTTGCCAATTGTCGGGAGGCACCAAGCTGAAGCTACAGGTGTGCGGGGATAATATTATCCGCGTCGTGTACATGCCGGCTTCACAAACTACAATTCCTGCGCCACAGGGTTTGGTGGTCGGGAAAACGTCTTTTTCTCCGGGCACTTTTGATGCAACGGACAATGGGACCGCTATTGTCGTAACAACGCCTAAAGTAACCGCAACGGTATCCAAAGCAACCGCGTTGGTAGCATTCTCGGCCTCAACGGGCGGCGCGGTGTGTACTGAAACCGCAAGGACGCTATCGGCGGTAACGAAGGGCGGCCAGGCAGGTTACTCGGGAACGCTGAACTTTAATTCTCCGGCCGATGAAGGAGTCTATGGGTTAGGAAACCTTTCTTTAAAACTTACTGCCTGGGGCAACAATGGAGGCACTAGCTATTGGGAAATTGTTCCTCCCGATCAGACTGGTCAATTAAATATTCGCCCCTTTACCTTTGATATGCATCAAGCCAATTGGTATGACGTTATCCCGTTTTTCATGACAACCAGCGGTTACGGCGTTTTGATGAATTTTTGTTGCCATGCAAAAAAAACAACTCCGCTTAACTTTTCCGCGGATTTTCTACTCAACAACAGTTGGGACTATTTTTTCATCTACGGTCCCCAATTCGATACGATTATTTCGGGATATCGCAACATAACCGGCCCGGCGCCTCTACCTTCCAAATGGGCGTTCGGCTATTGGCAATGTAAAAATCGATACGAGAGTTCGAGTCAGCTCAGTGGTGTTGTTGATACTTTCCGGTCAAAAAATATCCCGGTTGATTGTATTGTACAGGATTGGGAGTGGTGGACTAATGGCAATACCGGATGGGGAACTTTTGTATGGGATAGTCCCTATGCAAATCCGAAAACATGGATTGACAATATTCATACTAAAAATGCCCATTTGGCACTTTCGATATGGGAGACCTTCTCCGCCGGTACCCCGCATTACACCAGTCTATCTTCGCACCTGTTATCGTGCGTTTCCAACGGAGGTACCTTTTTAAATATTTTTGACTCGACTGCGGCAGGAACTTTTTGGGGCTATATGAATGATGTTTGCTACAGTAACGGTGTTGACGCTTGGTGGATGGACGCAACGGAACCGGAATGTGCCCAATTAACCGGAACAAAAACCGATTTGGGAGTGATCGACATGTATTCGAATGCTTATGCCCTTGCGTCCGCGAAAAGTATTTACGAACGCCAGCGCGCAGTTTCAACGGCCAAGCGGGTTGTTAATCTTACCCGTTCGTTTTATGCAGGACAGCAGCGGTTTGGAACCATGTATTGGAATGGTGATATCAGCAGCAGCGACATAGGAAACGTCGCTACTACGGTTTCCGGCGGCATCAATTCCTGTATGGCCGGAAACCCTTACTGGTGCTCGGACATCGGAGGGTTCCAGGCTAATAATGGCCCCTTGTCCGACGAAATTTTGACTCGGTGGTTTGAGGCCGGAACCTTTTTCCCAATTTTCAGAACCCATGGCACTCGCGCTACGGAAATTTACAATATGAACGCAGCGCCCAAACAAACCTGCACCTATTACGATATTTTACGATACCGCTTAATGCCCTATATTTATTCACTTGCATGGATGGTGACTAGCCAAAATTACACCATTACGCGGGCTTTACCGTTTGACTTTCCCAATGACGCGAGTGTCAAGAACATCGCCAACCAGTATATGTTCGGCCCTGCGCTTATGATTAATCCGGTTACCACCGCCGGGGCCAATAACCGAACCGTTTATCTGCCGTCAGGTACCTGGTACGACTTCTGGACAGGAGCATCGATTCCATCGGGAAATGTAAACGCATCCGCGCCGCTTCAGACAATTCCTATTTACGCCCGAGCCGGCGCGATCCTTCCCATGGGACCGAAAATCCAGTATGCCACGCAAAGTAGCGATCCTATCGAACTTCGGGTGTATCCTGGGGCCAACGGATCGTTTACGCTCTATGAAGACGAGGGAGACGGCTATAACTATGAAAGCGGCAAATACGCGACGATCCCAATAACCTATATTGATAAACCCCAAAACCTGATCATCGGCGCCAGATCCGGAAGTTTCACCGGCATGCTCGCCAGTCGCACTTTTAAAGTTGTTTTCGTAAAAGCCAACCACGGAATTGCCGATACGATAACCGCTGATCCTGATTTTACCCTCAACTATACCGGCGCAGCGACATCGACTACGGGAGTGCCGGTATCAATCCAAAACAACGCAATAGACAGGCTTCAGTCTAGTCTTACCCTCAAGACGGCCGAAAACAGCCTTGTTCTGTCGAAGGATTTTGCGGGAAAATCAAAATCAATCGGTGTCTATGACTTGGGAGGAAAATTGATCGCCATGAAGACCCTCACGGCAAATGCAATAAACCTGCGTAAGGATCTCGGCGTTCCGAGCGGCATTTATATCGTGAAAGTGAAGACGCTGCCGTAAAGGCGGTTTAATTTTGGGATTTTTTAGGGGCGGACCTCTGTGTCCGCCCTTATTTATTAAAGATAAGCGGTGTTTTAGATAAAAAACTTGAAGTCAGCTTTTTGTAGGTCCAAGGTTTGGTTTTACAACACGATGCGATTATGTCCGTGATATAATCTGTCGCGCATTTTTTGCACATCCGGGTCCGCCATGTACGAATCAAAATCCGTGACGCGGTCGATGATGCCCGCCGGAGTAATTTCTATGATTCTATTGGCAATAGTGCTTACGAATTGATGGTCATGCGAGGTAAAAAGGACCACGCCGTCAAATTCCGAAAGGCCGGTATTCAGCGCGGTTATTGATTCCAAGTCAAGGTGCCCCGTGGGTTCGTCAAGAATCAACAGATTGGCGCCCGAGAGCATCATTTTCGACAGCATGCACCGTACGCGCTCGCCGCCCGAAAGGACCGAAACGCATTTGAGCGACTCGTCCCCGGAAAAAAGCATACGTCCCAAAAATCCGCGTATAAAGCTTATGTCCGTGTTTTTCGTAAACCGGCAGAGCCATTCGATGATGCTTTTATTGCCCGTGAAAAAGGCCTGATTGTCTTTCGGGAAGTACGACGTGGTAATGGTGGTTCCCCAGGTTATGCTCCCTGCGTCGGGTTCGATATTTTTGGCGAGAATGTTAAACAGGGTCGTCGCGGCAGCGCCATTGGAGCCGATGAAGGCGATTTTGTCGCCCCGGTTGATGGTAAAAGAAAGGTCGCTCAAGTACAGCGTAATGTCAATTGACTTGGTAAGATGCTCGATGGCGGCGACGTTTTTGCCGCACTCGCGTTCGGGCTTGAACGCGACATAGGGAAACTTGCGGGACGAAAGGGGTATTTCCTCAAGCGTCAGATTTTCGAGAAGTTTTTTACGGGAGGTCGCCTGGCGGGCTTTGGACGCATTCGAACTGAACCGGGCGATGAATTCCTTTAACTCCGCGATACGGGCTTCTTTTTTCTGATTTTCGTTGCGTTTTTGCGTCAGCGCAAGCTGACTGGCTTGATACCAGAAATCGAAGTTGCCCGCGTAAATCTGAATTTTACCATAGTCGATATCCGCTATATGAGTGCATACTTTATTTAAAAAGTGACGGTCATGGGAAACCACGATGACCGTATTTTCAAAACGATATAAAAACTCCTCAAGCCACGTAACGGATTCCAGGTCGAGGTTATTGGTCGGTTCATCCAGGAGCAGAATGTCGGGATTGCCATATAATGATTGGGCAAGCAGGACACGGACTTTTTGACCGCCTTCAAGTTCGCTCATTTTTTTGGAATGAAGTTCATTGTCAATGCCAAGCCCGCTTAAAAGAACTGCGGCGTCGGCTTCCGCATCCCAGGCATTCATTTCCGCCATTGCCATTTCAAGTTCGCAGGACCGTTCTCCGTCTTTATCGGTCATTTCAGGTTTTGCATATAATACTTCGCGTTCGCTGAGAACATCGTAGAGCCGTTTATGTCCCATGATAACGGTTTCAAGCACCGTGTTGTTATCATAAGCAAAATGGTCCTGCTTTAGTACCGCGATCCGCAGCCCCTGGCCTATGATAACCTGTCCGGCTGAAGGTTCAATTTCCGAGGAGAGTATCTTGAGAAATGTCGATTTACCCGAACCGTTGGCCCCGATCAGGCCATAGCAATTGCCGGGAGTAAACTTAAGCGAAACGTCCTTGAACAGCGTTCGCTTGCCGAAAATAAGCGAAATATTGGATGTTGTCAGCAAAAAAACCACCTATAGCGAACCGCGCCATCACTATCGTCTTTTTATTGGTATGTCTGCAAGAAAAGAGGAATTGTGGGAAGAGTTCTTTTAAAATGACTGGGAAATACCTTTTCAGGGTTAGAAATATACTTTATGCGCGGAAGGGGTTGATGGGTTGATGGGTTTTGTAGGGGCGAACCTATATGTTCGCCCTGTTCAATGTTTGGTCGAAAATCACTGCGCTAAAAACGTAAACGGATAGTTGTCTACCTTTTGTCCATTGGCCGTTACCCTAAGCACGTAAACCCCGGCAGGGCAAAAACTGTTTCCGTTCAGCTTGCCTTCCCATGAAAACTCATGAGAAGCGCTTGCGTCATAGTGTTGGGCGATCGAATGAACTTTTTTCCCACTCAGATTATACACTTCCAGGTCAATGCGTTCGGGAAATGAAGAAACCATAAAACTTACGGACTTAGACATTTCATGTCGCATAATCTTTACCTGTGCGTTTTGGCCATGAAGGGTTATGCTGTTTCCATTGTCAATGTTCGTTACTTTATCAAGACCCAGCCAAGTGATTGCAAGGTTCGAAGGTCTCACAATATTGCTGTGGGTTTTGCCCGCTTCCGAGATTGCTTCAACTTCCACGACCCCGGCGCTCGTGGCGTAGCGAGTGCGCGTCATGCCTGATTGTGGTTGATTTGCCTCCGTGCTTGTGGGTGTTTGGCTTACTCCCAGCACATTTGTCCATTGCTTGATTTCCTCGCCGAAGTTAACATAATTGAGTGTTACATCTGCCGTCCCGTGCCATACTTGCATTCTAGGGCGAGGGCCGGTATATCCCGGAAATGCTGCGCGTACCATATCACCCCACTCTGCGGCGGTATGCGTCACCTTGCCGGTTGCGCACGTAGCGCACCAACCTAAATTATCAGCCGCCCCACCGAAACAGCCAAAAGGTACGCCTGCAAAGGCCGTGCCTGCTTTAAAAACATCGGGATAGGAACCCAGCAGCACATTCGTCATCATGCCGCCCGATGAATAGCCTGCGGAGTATACCCGGGTTGAGTCCGCGTTATAAGTTTTAATCGCGTACTTGACCATGGAAACAATACCTAAAGCATCTCCACCCCCGTTGTGCGTCAGCGTCCCCGTGGAATGCACGTCAAAGCAACCATCCGAGGCCTTGGGATTATCGGGGTAAATAATAATAAAACCGTATTGTGTTCCATAGGAAGCCCAATCGTTGACGATTCCGTTCGCATTGCCGTGACAAGCATGGAGAGCCACGAGAATCGGCGGATGGGTTTTGACATTAGGCGGTATATAGATGTACATATTTAGATTGGTTGGGTTGGTCCCAAAACTTGCAATTTGCGTAACCGTAACGGCCCAGGATGGTATTGATGATAATAATATGACCGTTGCAATCAAGATTGAAGTCTTTAAAGAACGGAGGTTAGCCTTATTTTTCATGATTGCGGCTCCTTTTTAAAAACATATTGATTGTTTTAGCGCTATACTGAAAATGTTAAACAACTTATTAACCTAGATCAATATGGTAATATAGCGGTAAAATTTTCCGTCGAAGGATTTTATTTTAAAGGGGCCGGGTTTTCGTTGAACCTTTGTTCCACAAGGTAGTGGGTTAAAAAAGTATTTCCTGGAGCGCTGCGATTTATCAGGGGAAGGGCAACGTTATTTGAGTTAGCATTGAAAGACATTTTTAAACGCCTTTTTATCGTGCGTTCGATAGATTCCAAAATCTTTGTCGATACTCGCAATATATCCAATTTTCATTCGTTCACATAAAACAATAAGAGAAGCATCCGCGAAATCCATGGGAAGATCGGAATATTTTTCCGTAAGTTCGATAATTCGCAATAAGTCTTCCGTCGTAATATCGGCAAGGGTGACTCCCCCTCGTAATACCCATTGAAGGAAATCAATCTGGACGCTGACACTAAAATCTAGAAGATGAGATACTTCTGTAATAACCGCGAAATTGGAGAGCAGTTCCCCTGTAATGTTTTTGATAAACTCCTTGGCTTTTTTATGGAAGTATCTTTACAGTTCTGTTTCGTAAAGAAATAATCTTCGAGCCAACAAAGAGGTATGAAATTAATCCGGATAGGAATAATAAGTCTCTATGGATTTCCAGGGCAAATATTTATTGACGATGTGATTTGTTAATTGTTAATTCTTAAAATCAACTGAAGAGCCGGATGATGAATGGAGAATTGGAAGTAATTTGATATGCGCATAAATCGTTTTTATGCAGCTTTTGATTTTAATGCCCTTTGCCGTCTAATTTCTTTCATTGCGTCTCTATCAAAAACTTCCTCGTTACAGTTTTGACAAACCCACCGAGAGATATGTCGTATAAGTTTCCCATCTGCCAAAATCGTATCACTCATCTTTCTTAGCATGGCGATTTTTCCGCAATTTGGGCATTCAATTTTATTCATGCTATCTTGTGACTGACCTTTTTGATGAAATGAGGACATAAAAAATATCCTCTCCGTTTGATTTAACTATTTTCCCTTTTGTATAAATAGGCATGTCGTCATGCGTCAAGCCAATAATTATGTAAAGGTATTCGCTTTTTCTGCTTATTGGATTTTATGATTATTGTCAAGATATCCATAAAAACTCCAGGCGTATTTTTCAAAGATAGCCTTTGCATGGCGAATAATCAAGCAAATGCTATCAGCATTAACTTTATGGCAAATTACCAACGTTGAAAACTTAAAGAAACCGCCGAGTACATAAGTATGTACGGTGGTGTGAGAGGACGATGAGAATGAAGCGGTTGCTTCACTCTCATCTCCTACTTGATTGTTTTAATGAGGGCGGGGAGGCCCGCCTTAGGAAGCGTGATATTTTACTGTGTTTTTATAAATTGCAAAAAAGTACTTGTTTTATTTTCTAAGGAGCATTTTTAACACATCGAACGCTATAGCCATAATCTTCAGTATTATAAATAGAAAATGATGTTGTATTTTCAAATCTATATTCGTATATTTTACAACAATTTAATCCGGTTTCTGCTGGAGTAGAAGTCCACCACCATCCTTCGGTTCCCATTAGAGAGCATGTACCGCCATAATTGGATCCACCTGGCAATGCAGTAAAACCAGTGACATTTGTTCCAAGACCCGATACCCAATGCTGCGTTCCTGCTTCAGAGAGGCCAGAGCCGGAATTTTGATTTAATGAAAGCCATTCATCCAGTGTTGCCACATGCCACCCATCTGGAGCCAATTGGCCGGAAGTAGCGGCATACCCATTGTATAATACACCGTAAGCACCTCCGAAATCAGACTTTTGGCCAAAATTATAGTAACAACAACTACTTGATGTCGTAGCGTTGTTATTCCACTGGGTTGCATCTGTACGCAAAATTGAGGTACCGTTATTTAATGTTGTTGTTTTAAGATTTTCTACCATCCATGTACTACCGCCAATAACAACCGAAGTATAAATATTCCCATCTTTATCTTTTATTTGCCAATTAGCATTGAGCAATATTGATGCGGTAACCTTATTATTTATGAAATCCCATTTGGATGAACCATTGTACCATCCCTCTAAAACATATCCTGAACGGGATAATGAAGAAGCGGTCGGTTCTATCGCATATGAGCCTGAGGCAATCCATTGGGAAGGTACACTAGTTCCGCCTTGAGTATTAAAAGCCACTTCGCATAGGATAGCAAAGGTCGCGGTGACGGTTTTTGCGCCGGTCATGGTAATGGAGCCCGGATTTGTCGTGCCTGTCAAACCGCCGCTCCACCCGGTAAATTGATATCCCGCCGCAGGAACAGCGGTAAGCGTTACAACCGTTCCGGAATCATACGGCGATGTGCTAGGCGATTTGGTCACTGTCCCGTTCGTAGCGTTGATCGTGAGGGCAAATTGTTTGAGCGCAAAGGTCGCGGTGACGGTTTTTGCGCCGGTCATGGTAATGGAGCCCGGAT
>Ga0224523_1000203_pt1 | contig 37105 bp, 31 predicted proteins | sample CFST50metaG_FD_182732 | JGI IMG/M metagenome (GOLD analysis project Ga0224523, IMG submission 182732) | Peat soil microbial communities from Stordalen Mire, Sweden - C.F.S.T50 | ecosystem: Environmental > Terrestrial > Soil > Wetlands > Peat | place: Sweden: Norrbotten County, Stordalen Mire... | reverse complement strand
GTATAATTTTATTTCAACCTATTGAACTATAAATAGACGAAGTTTTAAAATTATCCCTTCTTTGACCACTTCAAAATCCGGTTTGATAACACTTAATATGAGTGCCTGAACAACAAGTAAATAACTCCGGCTTTAAGTAGTCAATTTGATCAGATCAAATGTGGTCAAGGTCGCTGTCACTTCTATGTAAACCCCAAACTCGTTTTATTTCGGGATTAAAATCAGCAGTTTGTTCAAAACAATATCATCATCAACTTTCAATTATGAAATAATAAAATCAAATTTTATTCATAATATTTGGGGAAAATATCAGCAAAATACTTTTATAATTAAGAAGATAACTTATGCTATATCGGCAACTTAATAAAACAGGGATTGATCTTTCGATTCTGGGATTTGGGTGCATGCGGCTTCCGACTTTAGACCACAAACCTGAAAAGATAGACTATCCAAAAGCAAGCCAAATGCTTTATTATGCAATAGACCATGGCGTCAATTATGTTGATACTGCCTATTTTTATCATGCCGCAGTCTTCGGACAACGCGGGGGAAGCGAGCCCTTTGTAGGCGAAGCACTCTCGGGAGGATGGCGGAAGAAAGTTCATCTGGCTACCAAGATGCCGCTTTTCCTGGTTAAGCATAAGGAACAGATGGATACATTTCTCAAAGAACAGTTGGAAAGACTGAAGACAGATTATTTGGATTTCTATCTCTTGCATGGCCTCAATGGTGAAACATGGAACAGAATGCGCGATATGGGTGTACGAGAGTTTCTGGATAAAAAGAAAGCCGAAGGGAAACTCAGGTTTCCTGCATTTTCATTTCATGGAAATACAGAAGATTTCATCCGGATTTGCAACGAATATGACTGGACCTTTGCGCAGATTCAGTATAATTATATGGATATAGATATTCAAGCGGGGAATAAGGGCCTTAAATATGCAGCTGATAAAGGAATTGGGGTAGTAGTGATGGAGCCGTTAAAAGGCGGTAAACTAGCGCAGAAGCTTCCTGCTGAAATGATTTCAGTCTTCAATGCTTCCCCCATTAAAAAAAGTCCTGCTGAATGGGCATTACGTTTTGTGTGGAACGAAGCCGGGGTATCAAGTCTTCTTTCAGGTATGAACAGCATGGAGCAGGTAATAGAAAACATCGGGATTGCCGATGACGGAATTCCCAATTCACTTGGAAAGGATGAATTGTTAATGTTTGACTCGTTGCGAATTGCAATGAGTGCAAGAATAAAAGCAGATTGCACGGACTGCCGGTATTGCATGTCATGTGCGTCAGGAGTTGATATTCCTGATGTATTGGCTGCTCTAAATAATGCTGCCATTTGGAATGATTCCAACCCATGGCTGACAGGTTACACCCCCATAAATGGCAAAGCAGGGAAATGTACTGAATGTAAGGAATGTGAGAAAGTATGTCCTCAAGAGCTTCCAATATCAACTTTTATGAAAGAAGCGGTTTCTTTATTTAAGGAATAAGTAAAATAAAGAAAAAGATTTGGGAAACCGGAACTCTTGACCATATTTGTCCGGTTAGATTTCAATTAACATACATAACAAAACAATAAGGATTTAACCCCCTCTTTTGGTGGTCAGTTTATTCCGGCCAATGGTGGTCAGGAATATTGGCTTTCCCAATGCTGCAGGAAAACCTTTTATTTTTGGATGGGCGCCTTTTGAGTCCTTACGTTAACTAATCTTTTTTCCCTGAATCTACTTTTTCTATTTCTTTTTTTGCAGGTTCATCATCCATTTGAGACGCTTTCTTGAACTCCCTCATACCCTGACCAATCCCTTTCATCAATTCTGGAATCTTTTTGCCACCAAATAATAACGCAATTATGACGATTATTAAAATAAGGTGCATTGGACTTGTAAAATCCATAATAATTTAATTTTAAGTGTATGTTATTTAAAGTTATTCTTATCTAATCCCCTATCATTATGTGATGCTTTTCCGGATTTCTTCATGCTCTTTCGAATTCATTATATGAACTCTGTTGTCTTATAACCGCCAAAGAAACAGAAAGTTCAATCTTAGCTTTCAGATACGGTTTCAGTTTGCAATGGCAGGAGTTTAATTTATCTTTTCAAAAAAGAACTGATCCCATTCTATCTTATTACTACCCTGGTAACCTTTAGCATTGACCTTATAAGTAAGCCCCTCCTGATTCATTTCAATCTGAATTGTAATATCAGCCGGTGCCACTTGTTTGTCCCTCATTGTCAGATGCAGATCTTCATTACCGGTCAATCCCTTGTTTTTAAGAGTTGAGGCAGTTATAGCGTTGACCATGGATGAACTTATTGATATAAAATTGTCACGGCTAATCAGGTTAACTGGAGCATCTGAGGTCACTTTTACTTCTAAAATATTGGCCTCAAGGGTAACTAAGAATCCATATTCCTCGAGAGTAAATTTACCATTTTCAGTTTTGACGATATCCTTCAATAATTTTGCTTTAATGTCTGCCTGTCCAAAAGATTTCAGGGAAGATAATATTACGATACATATTAAAAGAAGGATGCGGTTCAGAAATAAATTTTTCATTTGCTTTGACTTTAATTTAATACTTCAAAACTTTTGTAAATCAAAAGTAGTGATTAATCTATTAAATGCAAAAACCGAAGATACTTATCAAATTTGTTCAGGCTGATTAGGCTTACCTGACATAACAAAATAACAAGTATTTGACTCCGGATTTTGTTTTATGTTTGTTTAAATATTCTTAAAGATGCCGTAATCCTTTATTAGTCAAACTGTCCGGCATATAATTGATAATAGTGTCCCTTCTGATTCAATAAAACTTCGTGACTGCCTCTTTCCACGATTTCGCCATTTTCCAAGACCAGAATTTCATCTGCATTCCGGACAGTTGATAACCTATGAGCAATTACAAAACTGGTACGCCCTCGCATTAACTGGTCCACCCCCTTTTGAATGATCTGCTCCGTTCGGGTATCAATCGAACTTGTTGCTTCATCCAATATCAGGATAGGCGGCTTTGCTACCGTTGCCCTTGCGATATTCAGCAACTGGCGCTGCCCCTGACTCAGATTATCTCCGTCGTTACGCAGTATAGTATGGTAGCCTTTTGGCAATCGTTGTATAAATGAATGAGCGCCTGCAAGAGTAGAAGCATCTATAACTTCATTATCAGTGGCTTCAAGCCTTCCATACCGGATATTCTCCATAACAGAAGCAGTAAAAAGGTGTGTGTCCTGTAAAACCATGGCCAGCGACCTGCGCAAACTATTACGCTGAATTTTTTGTATTTCAAGTCCGTCGATGGTAATCTGACCTGATTGGATATCGTAAAACCTTGGAAGTAAATTGATTATGGTTGTTTTCCCGGCGCCTGTAGAACCAACCAACGCTATCTTCTGTCCTGCTTTAGCCCCGAAAGAAATATTATTCAGAATAACTTTACCTGAATCATATCCGAAAGTCACTGAATTGAAACTGACATCACCTTTCACATCTGTCAGGGAAACAGCAGCCGGAACATCGGGTATTTCAGGAATTTCATCCATAATCTGGAAAATGCGTTCTGCTCCGGCCAGAGCCGATTGTAAAGTATTATACTGACTTGAGATTTCATTAACCGGTCTTCCAAACTGTTTGGAATACTGCAGAAAAGCAGCCAGACCACCCAGATCTAGCCCCCTGAAAATTGCCAGTAATCCGCCAACCGTAGCAGTAAGGGCAAAATTAATGGTATTCAAATTCTGGATCACAGGCATCATAACGCCTGAATAATACTGAGCTTTAGTGGCTTTGTCGCGCAGCTCGTAATTGATTTTCTCAAAATCTGCCGATACAGTTTCTTCATAGCAGAACAATTTTACCACCTTCTGGCCTCTGATCATTTCTTCCGCATAGCCATTCACAATACCTAGGGAAACCTGTTGTGATGTAAAAAAACTTTTACTTTTTTTAATTATCCTCGAAGCCACCAGGAGCATAAGCGGAACGATAAACAATGTAACCACCGTAAGCGTCGGGCTGATATAGACCATTAAAGTAAATATACCGGTCAGGGTTATAGTACTGGTAAATAACTGCAAGATACTGGTATTCAGAGAATCACTTACATTATCGACATCATTCGTGAATCGGCTCATCAAATCGCCATGGTTGTTGCTATCAAAAAATTTAAGAGGCAAAGTCTGAAGCTTGCTGAAAAGATCAGATCTGATTGTACTAACTGTTTTCTGAGCCACTGATATCATCATCCTGTTTTGCCAGATTGCAGCTAGTGAGCCAACTATATAAATACTTAGCAACAAGAGTATCATACGGATCAATCCGGGTATATTATGGGGAAGGATATAGTTATTGATTATCGGGCGTAACAAATAAGATCCCGCGAGAGTAGCGCCGGTATTGATCAGCAACAGGATTACGATGAAGAACAAAAGCGATTTCTCCCGAATTAAATATTTCCATAATCGGAGAATAACCTGTTTTGAATTTTTGGGTTTTTCTACTGCAATCCTGGCACGTCTTCCTGGAAGGCCAGACAGGGTTAATTTGCCGCTGGAAGTAGTTGGGTTAGTCATAATTCGTTCTCCTTCTGCAGAAGTTGTGAATTGTAGATTTCCTTATAAACCGGATTGTTGATCATCAATTCGGTATGAGTGCCTGTTCCGATTATTTCTCCATTATCGAGTAATATAATTTTATCAGCTGACATGATGGAGCTGATCCTTTGTGCGATAATGATTTTGGTCGTATCCTTAAGATGTCCGTTGAATGACTCTCTTATTTTAGCTTCGGTTGTTGTATCAACGGCGCTGGTACTATCGTCCAGGATTAAAATTGATGGTTTTCTCAGAATTGCACGGGCGATACAAAGTCTTTGTTTTTGACCGCCAGAAATATTCACTCCGCCTTGTCCCAGAACTGTCTCATATTGTTTTGGAAATGATTGAATGAAATCATGAGCCTGAGAAGCTTTGGCTGCTGTCACAATCTCTTCATCCGAAGCTTCAGGATTACCCCATTTCAGGTTTTGCTTGATTGTACCTGAAAACAATTCATTTTGCTGAAGCACCAGTTTAACGTTCTTCCGCAGGTTTTGCATCGTAAAATCACGAACATCCGCATCATCAACAAGTACACGACCCTTTGAAACTTCATATAAACGTGGGATCAGCTGAACCAGAGTGGTTTTAGCAGAACCTGTAGCGCCAATCAGGGCTACCGTTTCGCCGGGAAGAATGGTAAAACTTATGTTTTTCAAAACATACTCACTGCCATCTGAATGATATTTAAAGAAAACATTTTCAAATTCCACCTTTCCAAGTTTTACTGTCAGATTTTTTTCTATTGCAGAAGGGGAATCGAAGATATCCACTTTGGCATTTAGTACTTCAAGAATACGTTCAGAAGAGGCCCCGGCTCTGGCTAAAGTCATGAGTGTCATTGAGAGCATCATCAGCGACATCAGAATTTGAGTTATATAGGTAATGAATGACATCAGTTGACCCACCTGAAATGTGCCTGAAATGATCTTATTGCCTCCAAACCAAACTATTGCAACAATAGAAATATTCATTACCAGTTGCATAACCGGCAGAATAAGCACAACTGTACCTGATGCTTTAACAGAAATTTCCCTTAATTCGTTGTTTGAAAAGCCAAACTTCTTCTTTTCAAAGTCCTCACGTACAAAAGATTTCACAACGCGCACATTGACCAGATTCTCCTGAATTGTTGCATTTACCTTATCGAGCTTTCGCTGTACTTTTTCAAAAAAAGGAAGGCCACGGCGGAGAATATAATAAATAATTACAGCCAGTACCGGTATAGCTATGGCAATAATGGATGCCAAACCGGCATTAATGCTTATTGCGATTACAACTGCAAACAATAACATTAACGGGGCGCGTATCATTAAGCGCAACGACATCATGATTACCTCCTGAAGGATATTTACATCGTTAGTGAGTCTTGTAACCAGCGATGCAGAACTCAGGCTTTCTATATTTGAAACAGATAATTTCTGAATTTTATTGAATATGCCTTTCCGAAGTTCAGCTGCAAATCCAACTGAAGCATGCGATGAATAGTAAATATTACCAACGTTGGCTGCAATAGCCACAAGTGACAGGGCTACCATAATTCCACCCGTGTGAAGAACATACGATAAGCTCTTCTGGCTTACACCCAGGTCCACAATTTTTGACATGAGTTTGGGTTGGACAATTTCGCAAAAAACATCTATGATGACTAACGTTGGCGCCAGAATCAGCGCTTTTCGATATTTTTGAAAAAATGGAAAATACTCTTTCATTTCTATAATAAAAGAAGAGATGCAATGAATTGAAGGTCTTTCATAATGCGTTCAGAAATTGTACTATCAACTTTCTTTCTTAGGGACTTTGTCTCCTTCTTGCCGCGCTTCACTCAAACCTATTGCTATTGCCTGTTTACGGCTTTTTACTACTCCACCTTTGCCTCCTTTGCCAGATTTTAATTTGCCATGCTTATATTCAAGCATTACAGTTTCAATTTTATCTTGAGCTTTTTTGGAATATTTAGCCATGATTTTTTGTTTTTAAAAAGTCTGATTCATATTAACAATTCAAAAGTAAATGTGTTTAGACTGAAAGATATTACTTAAAGTAAACGAAATCATATCATACAACCAGTTCAAAATCGATAAACCCTGCTTCAACATTGATTTGTATGAGTCGTGCTTTGAGTTTCTGACCCACTTTTAATCCAATAAATCCTTTCACCAGTTTACCTTCGACATGCGGGTTGAAAAGACGTATCCACGTACCTTTTGGTGAAGAGCCGCTGACAATGGCATCAAATTCTTCTCCAATCCTTGATTCCAAAAGCATAGCATTGGCTGACTTTTCAACCTGCCGCTCCAATTTTTTTACATCATCTTCTTTCGAGGTACACCGGTTCGCAATTTGTTCCAGTTGTTCCAGAGTATAAGGAACCGGCTTACTCGCGATTGCTGCTTTAAGCAGTCGTTGTGTGACAAGATCAGGATACCGTCTGTTGGGAGCAGTAGAATGCATATAATCTTTTACGGCCAAGCCAAAATGACCTTCCTCGCTGTCGCCAGGTTTTTCAAGAATATATTCGCCCGACCCTAAAAGCTTAAGCACACTAAGCGACATATCTGTATAATGAACCTGATCTTTTTGTTCGAAAAACTTCAGGTATTCAGAAAGCGATTTGGAATCAGCCTTTGCCGGCAGGGAAAATCCATGCTCTGAGGCCAGTTCAACGATTCTGTCCCACTGCCTGGGAACACGGACAACTCTCCTTATTGAAGGAAAATTTTTCCCCGTCAGGAATCTGGCTGTAGCGCCATTTGACGCAATCATAAAATCTTCAATCAGATCTTTAGCCCTGTTTTTCTTCTCCACCTTCATTTCGCTTAAAGTATCACCATCAAAAACCGGGACGGCTTCAAAAGTTTCAAGATTTAAGGCACCATGCTCATAACGTAACTCTTTCATCTTTTGTGCCACCTGGTCCTGCAGCTTTATATTTTCAGCTAATCCTTTAACACTGGTAATTTCTGAGGGAACCGGACCGGTTCCTTCGAGCCAGGAACCTATACTAATATAGTTGAGTTTTGCACGATTACGTACAATTGCAGAATAAACATCGGATTGTTCCACTGAACCATCTTTACCTACTACCATCTCAACCACTATAGCACAACGGTCGGCATCGAAACTCAATGAAGTAAGATCCGTTGAAAGTTTTTCAGGTAGCATTGGAAACATCTGGGCTACAGTATAAACAGATGTCGTGTTTTTGCTGGCATGAAGATTAATTTTTGATTGTTCACCTACCAGAGCATCAACGTCCGATATAGCGACAAACACCCGAACCTTGTTTTCGGATAACTGCTCGGCATAAGTTAACTGATCGAGATCAAGTGAATCAGTATTATCAATTGAGCACCATAGTCTGTCACGCAGATCCTTTACAACAGAATTCTGATAAACAGCCGGCAAGGTTATTTTCGTTAATTCGTCAAGCGCATCAGCCGGAAAATCAGGTTCAAGTCCTCTTGCGATCATTGCCTTCCGGGCAATATGCTGTAAAGTGATCCTGTTAGCTTTTGTATCCATAATGACTTATTTTAAAACTTTTCTTAAACTTACTGCTTTTGCTTAAAGTAATGTAGAAGTAATTTCAATTTATTAAGTAACTATGCCTGCTTGCACAAAGGTTTGTCTTCCAGAATTATATTTCTCTTGCAAGCTGGCTGGCGTCAAATATTGTATTCATAATGTCACGCACTTTAAGGGAATTGCTGATGTAAATCGTCAGCCAAATGTTTACCAGTAAATATATAATTTTAAGATGTGGTATTTAAATTAATGTTCAACAAGATGATTAATTTGAACTTACCAATTATAGTCATAGTCATCGATTTTTAAATAATAAAAGAATGGTGTTAACTACTGCCGACCTATGTTTAAATTTAAACAGATTGTTAAAAAAGTCCCCAAAACCTGACACGAACCTGGCAGGAAGAATTGTCTTGCTGTCCTGCAGTCATGCGGTCCTGAAGTCTGATAAATCCAAAACCAGTATTGTTTATTGTATTTTCTTTCAGTTTCTTAACAACCATTACAATGATTGGTCTTAAAAGGCTTTTGACCCAAAGACCACAAGACTCGAAGACTCTTAGAACAAAAAAGCCGCTTGCGCGGCTGGTTTTGTTGTCCCGTCAGGGCTCGAACCTGAACTCTTCTGATCCAGAATCAGACGTGTTGCCAATTACACTACGGGACAATTTTGAGGCTGCAAATATAAATTATATTCTGAAAAATTGCAATAGGAGATAAAATGTTGCAGGTTGCGAGTTGCAAGCTTAAACCCCGAATCTGTAACTTTCTAATTAATTGTCGGATCTTCTCCGCCTTAATTTAGTCCTACGGAAATTTAATAATATATTGTCAGCATCGGCCTCATAGATGCATCCGCATAATCGCTTGATGCAAACCTGAACCCGGGGAACCTGTCGACAGGCCATGTTCTGAATAGCATTCCATAATTGGGATAAGCTGCAATATCTGTAGCTGATGGCTGGACAAATAACTTAGTGACATCCACCGTTATCATATTTGAATTCCTGATGAAAGGCGCAATATATACCTGGTTGGTTTCAATGGTCTTCGGCTGATTGTTCCAGGTTACCTTATTCTCTTCCCATGGCTCAACGATCTGCTGCAAGACAGCTCCGTACCAAACGATACCAGCTACCGGACTGGTATTGGTTGTATAATAGGTACTGTCGAATGGTATGGGCAGATCATACCTGAGGGTCAGCAGGACTTTCTTTATTACAGCCGATTTTGGCAGAGTATCAAGATTGAAAGCGATCAGGCTCCTGTTAGACCTCATTACCGTAAGAACTGATTCTGAAAGGTAGGTCGCTTCGAAATATTTGTAATCACCATAGTTTTTATCGGGATTCAGATTAGATACCATCGCATCTTTTCCTTTTTCGGGACCTGGCTGAATAATAATTTCATTATACCTTGAACTCCATGGAATTTTCAGGACCAATGGATTATCCTTTGTTGTTGCCAGTATCTCTGTGGCGCTGAATTGCAGTTTCTGAGGCAGGTATCCATCTTTTTCAAGGACAAGCGTATACGAATCGTAGCCGCCTCTGATAACAAGATGATTTACAGCTGCTTCCAGATTAAATGTATAATGCCATCCGTCTGGAGCATAAACGGTAAGCTTTGCCGTTGTGATTGTTACTGGAGGCATTAAAATCCCGGGATCCAGGACGCACATCGCCCATAGATCAACTGGCTTGATGATCTGCACACCAAAGCTTGCATACCCGAACTTGTCAGGAGTCTGACTGCCGACAGCTAGCACTTCGGGCAAAATCCTGGTAATCTGAGAAGGTAAAATATTAAAATTCAGGGGAAGCGGTTTTTCCGACAAGTAAGCAAGAGATGATCCTTCAAGCGGAGATGCATAGATTACTTCACCTGACATATTGATGATCATGAATTTGGTGAGCTTATATTCTCCGGTTTCAATCTCAATGGATTCGCTGATAAAACCTGTCCCAAAGACATACAGCGGTATAAGTTTATCTGTAAAGATTGCATTACCAGCTAAATCTTCAACAGATGCCAGTATCTGATATGAAGCTGTAACAGAATCACCACCTGATTTTGTGCCGTTATCCGCAGGAAGAGTGACTGAAAACTCAGCATTCCCTTTCAGTCCAGTCTGATTTAACCTATTCTCGCATGACGATAAGATGGCTACGCAGGTAACAACTATCATCAAGATGAAAGACCTGTTAAGTGTTTTCATAACTCCTGTTTTTAATAAGACTTAAAGTTACTTTATAAAAGACACCAGATCAAGACACAAAATTCGAGCCAAAAGTTGCCGGGTGCAATAAATTTCGTCCTGCAAGACTGAAAGATGGAGCGCAGCGACCAGACCTGCAAGACTTATTTATTCACCTTCGCCCATGTATCCTTAAGCGAGACAGTCCTGTTAAACACTGGATAAGCCTCTGAGGAATCATAGTCGACACAGAAATAACCAAGTCTCTGAAACTGGAACTTTTCGAGTTTTTTCGCCGTTTTCAGCGACGGTTCAAGCTTGCATCCGGAGAGAACCTTCAGAGAACCAGGATTAAGAAAACTCCTGTAATCATCATCCTTTTGTCCCGCAGGATCCTCATGATCGAAGAGCCTGTCATATAGCCTGACTTCTGCATCAATTGCATGCCTTGCGGATACCCAGTGCAGAGTTCCCTTGACCTTTTTTTCAGAGCCGCTGCCGCTTCTGGTTGCCGGGTCGTAAGTGCAGTAAACCTCTTCGATCATCCCCGTGGATTCATTCTTCAGGAATGACTCGCATTTTACAATATATGCACCTTTCAGACGAACCTCAGTACCAGGAGCAAGGCGGAAAAACTTATGAGGCGGATTCTCCATAAAATCATCACGTTCAATATAAACCTCGTTGCAAAACGGGACTTTTCTTGTTCCCTTGCTTTCATCTTCAGGATTATTAATGATTTCCATCTCTTCTACCTTATCGGCCGGATAGTTTGTAATCACGACTTTCAGCGGGTCGAGAACTCCAAATACCCTGGGAGCCTTCAGGTTCAGATCTTCACGGATGGCATATTCGAGAAGCGAAACATCATTGATCGCTTCAACCTTGGTATAGCCGATGAGATCGATGAACCTCCTTATTGATTCCGGAGTATAGCCTCTTCTCCGAAGGCCGCAGAGAGTAGGCATCCTGGGATCATCCCAGCCGCTGACTTTTTTCTGCTGAACAAGTTCAAGAAGCTTCCTTTTACTCATCATGGTATATGTGAGGTTGAGGCGGTTGAACTCTATCTGCCTGGGTCTGTAATCACTGGTCATCAGCTGATCAATGAGCCAGTCGTAAAGAGGCCGGTGCACTTCAAATTCCAGTGTGCACAGCGAATGGGTTATCCCTTCAAAATAGTCGCTCTGCCCATGCGCAAAATCATACATTGGGTAGACCTTCCAGGTATCACCAGTGCGGTGGTGGGGAGTTTTAAGTATCCTGTAAATGATCGGGTCGCGCATGTGCATATTGGGTGAAGCCATATCGATCTTCGCCCTCAGTACATGACTACCCTCTTCAAATTCACCTTCGTTCATGCGATAAAACAGGTCGAGGCTTTCAGCCATGCTCCTGCCTCTGAAAGGGCTCACTGTTCCGGGCTGGGAGGGAGTCCCTTTCTGCAAAGAAATTACATCAGCGGGCTGATCGTCGACGTATGCCAAACCTCTTTTTATGAGGGCAATGGCGAACTCAAAGAGTTTTCCGAAATAATCAGAAGCATAGAATTCGCGATCATCCCAGCCGAATCCAAGCCAATGAATATCTTCCTTAATAGAATCAATATATTCAACATCCTCCTTTACAGGATTGGTATCGTCGAACCTGAGATTGCATTTTCCGCCATATTTCTCAGCCATGCCGAAATCGAGGCATATAGCTTTTGCGTGGCCAATATGAAGATAGCCGTTGGGCTCAGGAGGAAAACGGGTGTGAATTCTTCCGTTGTTCTTTCCCTCTTTCAGGTCGTCAATAATAAATTGTTCGATGAAGCTTACTGATGGTTTCAGCTCATCTTTCTTTTCTTCAGACATCCTAACAAATTTTGAATTACAAAAATAGGATGAATTTGAGTTTGTACACTAAAAGCGTTGATATTTTTAGCGGATTGCTAAAATGGCTAATAATTCAACTGCCATACTAAACCAAAATATACTGTTCTTAGCTCATAATGGTCAAAGTGAGTTTTACTATAGTCAGAGTTGTATAAAACTTCACTTTCGTTATTCGTATTCAGGATATTGTTTAAAGAAGCAAAAGTTATAAGAGCAGTCTTACCGAACTTAAAATACCTGCTTATGCTTATGTCTATCCTGTTATAAGCCTTATATCTTATGCTGTTAATGTTGCTGCTGAATAAAGGCAGAAAAAAATTTGTCTGGCTGTCAAAATATGAAACTGCAACAGGAGTATAGCAGTCTCCGGGTCTTGCAAGATATGAAAGAGTAAGTGAAAATGTTTTGGGATTATTGTAATTCAAAGATGTTTTAATGAAGTAATTATAATCTTTTTCTCCTTTGAACCTGGTGTTATTTATTTCGCTGATCTGATTTATGAATGTGTTTGAAAATGTCAGCTTTAAATATTTCATAAAACTCTGCTCATAATAAAATTCTATTCCAAAGGTACTTTGATCGTCTATTGTAAAAAACAGGTTATTCGTCTGCTCACCCTTTTCATTTTTGTAGTATGTGGCAGCTGTCAGGGATGAGTTTTTATATTCGAAAGAATAATCCAGTGCCAATTGATAGCTTGAAAGCAGGATGAATTTCTTTGAATAATAGTTTGGTGTTGAATAGTTATGATATTTTCCTCCGCTCAGCAATAAGGATTGATTTTTGCTTATTCTGTATTTTAATCCCAGTTGTGAACTCAGATAATATGATTGATTTTTTAAAGGGACATTGCTTCTCACTCCGGAAGAAAGTGTCCACTTATCGTTAATATCCCAGGTGATGTATGAATAAGCTTCCAGAATATTGTTGGAAATGGCGGTATCAGAACGGTAATTTGGTGATTCAGGCGACAGAGCATAATAATATACGGGGATGCTGTCATTAAACCTGCTTCGCTGGTAATCGTTTGAAATACCTGATTGCAGAGTAATCTTATCTGATATAAACCATCTGTAATCGGCAGAAGTAAAAACCTGATTTATTTTATTACCGGAAACTAAATCCCCGAAACTGAAGTTTTTCAGGGAATTGTCAATCCCGCTGTTAATGCTTAACACACCATTATCGGTATGATATTTTAAATTATTGACCGAAAAGAACCTGGTTTTTCCCGATAATGCTTTTCCTGAATATGTAAATTCCTCAACATTTACATCGTAACCTTCATTAATATAATAGTTAAAAGAATTAAAGGTTAATCTTTTTCCAATATTACTATGAAAATTAACACCCATGTCTCTTGAGAAGAAGCTATTCAGTCTTGTCATGCTGGTTTTGTTAGCTCCAATAAAAGCATCAGAAAATTGTGCGTTCCCGAATACCTGAACGAAAGATTTGCTTTTGATTTTCTGAGATAAAAAAGCACCGACACCTGCCAGCGATGCAGACAGCTGCAACTGGTTGGCAGGCAGTTCATTTATGGTCTCTATTTCTATCAGGCCGGCACTGGTATTGCCATAGGTCAGAGGCGGGTTGCTTGCATAAACATACTGTTCATGAATAATCTCAGTATTGAAAATGCTAAAATTTCCTATCCCGTTGATCTGGCTGTTTCTAACGGGATTGTAAATAGGCACATTATTTAAAACCACTCTTGTCCTGTCAGCCGAACTACCCCTTAACGAAGGATTAGCCGATTCGTCTGTTGTTGTTGATGCAGGCAATGAAGTTATAGCCTTTAAGGGATCGCCCTGGGAAACAGGATTAAGATATATATTCAGCTTACCCAGCTTCACAACTGAGAATTTCTCTGATATTGGATCCTGTGCCGTGATAAAAACTTCAGCAAGGGTTTTGCTGCCTTCTTTCAGAACAACATTTAAAAACTCATTTATCTTAATTGAATGAAGCAGGATCTTTGTTGGTTTATAGCCAATAAAGGATACAATAAGGGTATCTGTGTCGTTGCTGACCGCTAAGCTGAAATTGCCGTCAAGATCTGTGACAATCCCCTTTTGAGGGTTATTCTTTAAATAAACGTTGGCAGCAAATACAGCATCACCGTTACTGTCTTTAACAACGCCTTTTAAGAGAGATTGCGGAAAAACCACAAGCGGAACAAAAAAGAGTAATATTAAAATGCAATACTTCATTTATTTTCCGACTAATTTGGATGCCAGCTGGTTTATCACATAACTTTCAGGGAATGCCGTGGCACCTTCCTGAAAATATTTCTTAGCCATATCCCAGTTTTCTTTTTGAATGTATAGTTTTATCAGCATCTCATACGATTCTTCCTTTCCCCAGGAAGGTAAATAGCTATTTATTATTTCTTGAGCAGGCAATGAAATTGCTTTCTGTAGATATTTTTCGGCTTTCTTCCCTCCTCCGTACAGTTCAGGAGTATGGAAATCGTTGCTGGCAGACACATACCAGGCCCTTAGATTTGTCGAATCGAGAGATATTGCACTATCGACATTCTTTTTAACATCTACCGAAATAAACATTGCTCTGGAACTATTAAACTGAATACTAAAGCTCTGAAGCATTGCCAGTAAGGCATAATCTTCAGAGTTTTTCTTTTCAACAGATTCCATCAGTTCTATCCCTTTATTGATTTCATTTTCTGCCGACTTATTATCTGCTTTTATAAGATAATCAATAGATAAATAATACTGCAGGTAGGAACGCCAGTAAAGGATCAGGTTCTGATTTTTAGCTTTGTACAGGTTCTCCAGCTGGTTACTTAATCCAATCAAAGCATCATTCTTCTGAGACATACGAGCCTTAATAAAAGCGTTGTATATTTTGCTCTGAATATCCAATAACAACGAATCTGCCGGAACAATCTCAGATTTGACAAAACAGGTTGCAATTTCTGAATTGTTGATTTGATTTATGCCTGCATTGCCCGAAAGAAGATTTACGGAAAACATTAAAGTGAATAGTAAATGTGTCATAGTGTGGTTTTTAAATTCAATTAATTATATGTTCTGTTTCTATGTCTAATCCCTTTGATTATCCCTGTTTTTTGGGACTCAGATAATCTTTAAGATCATTGACATATTCAGCAAACTTTTGTCTGCCGAGTTCAGTAATGCTGCAGAGAGTTTGCGGATAGTTATTCCTGAATTTCTTTATAACCTCAATATATCCGGCTTCCTTTAGCCTGGTTATCTGGATGCTGAGGTTTCCTGCTGTTGCCCCTGTTTGTTCCCTTATATAAGTGAACTCAGCCATTTCGATCCCGATAAGCAGGGAAACGACAGCCAGTCGCAACTGCGAGTGCAGAATGGGATCTAGTTCTTTAAACCGCGTCATGATCGACTCTGTTTTTTAACATATATCCGGGAATAAGATATCCAAAAAGCATTGCGATTGCAGAGCCCAGGGAATAAGTATCTGTTCCGGCAAAAAAGATAGCAAGAGCGATGACCCAGAAGCAAATACCTCCTGCAATAAGTGGCTTGAATTTAATCAGGAACCCTGAAATAAAAGTGGGTAATCCTGCCAGCAAAAGGATGTATGGGGCGACTGAGTACATGCTTTTAGAGTGTACAATGAACAGCACCATTGCTGCAATAAAAAACCCGAACCAGATCCACATATAAAGTATTCCTGTATATGTTCTCACCTTTGCTTTTCGTCCGGTCATAAATCCATAAATCATCGATACAAATACGCCGGGAATTACAAGAAGCCATACATAGTAAGAGTGTCCGACACCGGCAAATTTCTTTAGCAGGAACTCTGAAAGGGAACATACAAAAATCAGCCATCCCCAGAAGAGCAGGTAAAAGCTTCCCTGGCGGATGTCGAATTTTGTTTTATTTATCATCTCTGAAATGATCTTAAGGCTCTCTTCGCCTGTCATCACTTTTTCTTCGTTTTCCATAATAATGTTTACTTTTATAAGAATGTTAGAAATATTATAAATATATTGCAAATATAAAGTAGTTTATAATATAAACCAAATATATTTACAGTTATTTTTTGGATCAGGTCTATTTAAATTACAAATACAAGGATATCAATAGGTTATAACATGAGATAATTTTTATGGGATTGATACAGATTGAAGGAATGGAGTTTTATTCATTCCACGGACATTATAAGGAAGAGCAGATTGTGGGCAACAGGTTTCTGGTCGATCTTACGATTGAAACAGATATGTCGAAGTCCATGGAGAGTGATAATCTGAAGGATGCGGTAAATTATCAGAGAGCGTATGAGCTTGTAAAGATGCAGATGGAACAGAAATCTCATCTGCTTGAGCATATTGCAGGAAGGATCCTTGAAGCAGTATTTTCCGAGATGGAAGGGATTACCAAAGCAACTGTAAAAGTTTCCAAGATGAATCCTCCCATGGGAGGGAAGATTCAATCGGTAAGCGTGGTTATTACCAGGTAATGTTTGCTAAAGATAGAAGCATAATGCTTTAAGTTATAGGAAATTTACAAATTTTATTATTTTTGCAATCCAAACTGATGGTCGGTTTACCGAGTGGCTAGGTAGCGGTCTGCAAAACCGTTTACGGCGGTTCGAATCCGCCACCGACCTCAACAAATCCCTGGGCATGAAGTGGCAGGGATTTTTGTTTTTAATATACTTAAGTAACTGCGAGCGTTAAAGATTATTAAAAAAAAAAATCTCTCCCATGATCATATAATAAAAATTGAAATATTACTTTAAATATTATTTGTATGGTTATATAATACAATAAAAAGTAATCTTTTAATTTTCCATTGATTAATTTTGGCAATTGTTAAAAATCGAACAGGAATGAAAAATGAAAAATATATTTCGGGAAGAAAATTCATTAATCTGATTATTATTATTGCAATCACCATTGGATCAATGAATTGCAAGTCGAACAAATCTAACACCAGTTCAACCGGCAGACAGGGCAGTTCGGTTTTAAATATTGAAGGATATGTGGTAAAACCCTCTTCCTTGGACCTAACTATAACAATAACAGGAACATTAAAACCTCTTGAAGAAACAACCTTAATGCCGGAAGTGGCCGGGAGGGTTGTAAAAATAAATATCCTGGAAGGTAAATTTGTAAAGCAGGGAACCCTGCTGATAAAACTTTTTGATGATGATTTGCAGGCTCAGCTTCATAAATCGGAGGCACAGCTCCAGATCGCTGAACAGACACAGGCAAGACAAAGCGAATTAGTAAAGGTAAATGGGATCAGCCAGTCAGATTATGACCAGTCTGTTTTGCAGGTTAATTCAATCAAGGCTGATATTGAGGTTCTGAAAGTGCAGATACGGAAAACTGAAGTAATCGCTCCATTTGACGGAGTTATAGGTTTACGGAATATAAGTTTGGGAGCTGAAGTTACACCTGCAACGTCGCTAGCGACGATCAGAGCTGAAAACCAGCTGAAGCTTGATTTCAGTGTATCTGAAAAATACAGCAGTCAGGTCAAAGCAGGGGATCTGGTCCAATTTGAGATTCAGGGTGATAATAAGAAATATGATGCTGTTGTGATTGCGACGGAGGAAGGAATTGATGCCACTACCCGGAATCTTAAAGTGAGAGCCTTGGTGAATCTGAAAAATGCCTCGTTGGTTCCGGGCGCATTTGCTGATGTGGATCTCAGATTAAATGAAAACAAAAATGCTCTAATGGTTCCTGCCCAGGCCATAATTCCTACAGACCGTGATAAGCAGCTTATAGTGGCAAAATCAGGAAAGGCAAAGTTTGTATCTGTAATAACAGACATTCGCCAGGACTCGCTTGTTGAAGTGGTTAAAGGAATAAAGCCCGGCGATACAATTGTAACAACCGGCATTCTTTTTATAAAGCCAGGGACAGCCCTGAAGTTTTCAAAGATTTCAAAATAATTCAATATGACTTTATCTGATATTGCACTTAAACGGCCAGTTGGATCGATAGTATTCAGCCTTGTAATTGTGCTGTTCGGATTTGTGGGATACACTTTTCTGGGAATACGTCTTTATCCTGCAATTGATCCTCCGACAATAGGAGTGCAGACAAATTATGCCGGTGCAAATGCTGATGTCATTGAATCACAGATTACCGAACCGCTTGAAAAAGCATTAAACGGCATTGAAAGCGTAAAATCCATTTCTTCGATGTCATCGACCGGTACCAGCAATATTACAGTTGAATTCAATGTCGGAGCTGATCTTGAAAAAGCTGCAAATGATGTCAGGGATAAAGCTTCCACGGCCACCAGAAGCCTGCCTCTTGATATTGATGCGCCCCCGGTTGTCTCCAAAGCAGATGCAAACAGCGATCCGATTATTACCCTTTCAGTTCAAAGCACAACAATGAATTCTCTTGAACTTGGGGAATATGCAGAAAATATTCTGCAGGAAAAATTGCAGACAATTCCGGGAGTCAGCTCAGTTCAGCTTATGGGACAAAAGAGAACAGCAATGAGGCTCTGGCTGAATCCTGATAAAATGACTGCTTATAGTCTTACTGCACTGGATGTCAATAATGCTCTTCATAAGGAAAATGTTGAAATGCCCAGCGGAAAACTTACAGGCAAATCGACCGAGATCATTGTTAATACATTAGGAAGGCTGACAACAGAGGATGATTTCAATAATCTTATAATCAAACAAACCAACGACCAGATAATCAGGTTCAGTGATATTGGAGAAGCAGTGCTGGGACCTCAGAATGAAGAAGTAAGCGCAAAACTGAATGGAAGCGATGGTATATCTTTGGCATTGATCCCGTTACCAGGCGCTAATCATATCCAGATAGCCGATGAGTTTTATAAACGTTTTGATGAGATTCAAAAGAATCTTCCTCCGGGTCTCCGGCTCTACGTCGGATATGATAAGTCAAAATTTGTCAGGCAATCTGTTCACGATGTGGTCGAGACATTGCTTATTGCGATTTCTCTTGTTGTACTGATCGTGTTCCTGTTTTTCAGAAACTGGGTTATTGCTTTGCGTCCGCTGATAGATATTCCTGTTTCGCTGATAGGTTCATTCTTTATAATGTACGTTTTCGGATTCTCGGTCAATGTACTGACTCTTCTTGCCATTGTGCTGGCCACAGGTCTGGTGGTTGATGATGGCATTGTCGTCACCGAGAATATATTCAAGAGAATAGAACAAGGCAAGGATAAATGGACAGCAGCCTTTGAAGGTACACGTGAGATATTTTTTGTGATCATCGCCACATCACTAACCCTGGCAGTCGTTTTTATACCTGTAATCTTTTTGCAGGGATTTACCGGCAGGTTGTTCCGGGAATTTGGAATAGTCATTGCAGGTGCAGTACTGATTTCCGCCGTGGTTTCACTTACCTTGACCCCCGTGCTGAATGTCAAACTTGTCGGGAAAACATCAGGCCAGGGACGTTTCTATAAATCCACGGAACCGTTTTTTGCCGGAATGGATAAGAAATACCGGCAATTACTCAAGTGGTTCATGTCCCGCAGATGGATCTCTTTCTCAATTTTAGGTGCCTGTGTCATTCTGATTTTGGTCTTTTCAAATATTCTGAAATCGGAGCTGGCTCCTCTTGAGGACCATAGTATAATAAGGGCTTCGCTTACAGCACCCGAAGGAACCGGATTTGATTATACTCAGGACCTGATCGACCGTGTTTCAGATACCCTGTCGGTCAGAGTACCTGAAATGCGATTGCTGTACACAAGAGTCGGAGGTTACAGTTCAACCAGTAACAATACCGGTCAGCTCCAGCTGTTTCTGAAAGAACCAAATGAACGTAAAGCCACTCAGCAGCAGATATATGACAGGCTTACAAGGATTTTCAGAAAATTTCCGGAAGCCAGGATTATTCCGAACCAGGAGCAGACAATTTCAACTTCGCTTCAGTCGGGGTCACAATTACCAGTGCAATTTGTCTTGCAGAATCTCGATTTCAGCAAATTGCAGGATGTGCTTCCAAAATTTCTGGATGAAGCCAGGAAGGACCCTGTTTTTGGCAATGTTGACGCTAATCTGAAGTTCAATAAGCCTGAAATTAATATCACTATAGACAGAATGAAAGCTACCGACTTGGGAGTAAACGTCATTGATGTATCAAATACGCTGGATCTGGCATTAAGCGGCACAAGATACGGCTATTTCTTAAAGGGAGGGAAACAGTATTATATAGTAGGACAGGTTGAACGTGCTGATCGAAACAAGCCTGCAGATATAAGTTCGTTGTATGTGAAAAGCAATTCCGGCAACATGATCCAGCTTGATAACCTCGTTACAATGGAAGAGAGCAGCAGGCCTCCGACATTATATCATTTTAACAGATATAAATCAGCGACGGTTTCGGCATCTTTGGCTGAAGGAAGAACGCTGGGAGAAGGGATTGCATCAATGAGACGCATAGCTTCCAAACTTCTCGACACTTCCTTTCAGACATCGCTCCTGGGACCTTCGAGGGACTTTTCGGAAAGCAGTTCAAATACATCATTTGCTCTTGTGCTTGCCTTGATATTAATTTATCTCATCCTGGCTTTTCAGTTTGAGAGTTTCCTCGACCCATTCATTATAATGCTAACGGTTCCACTTGCAATTGCCGGAGCCATGCTTTCATTATGGATTTTTGGAAAGACGCTGAATATTTTTTCAGAAATCGGAATGATCATGCTTATCGGCCTGGTAACAAAGAATGGAATTCTGATTGTTGAGTTTGCAAATCAGAAACGAAAAACCGGATTAAGTAAAATTGAAGCAGCTTTTGAAGCTGCAGCAGCACGACTGCGGCCGATACTAATGACATCTTTGGCAACTATATTCGGAGCAATGCCAATTGCTCTGGCGCTGGGTGCCGGGGCCCAGAGCCGTGAACCACTGGGAATAGTAATAGTTTTCGGATTATTGTTTGCTTTGATCTTTACACTATTAATCATTCCGGTCATGTATACCATGATGTCAGGCAAAAAGGATGAAAAGGACAGCATTATACCAGATAAACAGGATTTAAAGGCGTAAAGAATTTTAATGATGAAAATTAACATCTGTATTTTTTTATCGGTTATATCATTTACTACAATCCAGGCCCAGCAAAAATTATCTTCCGACGAAGCAATCAGTATTGCATTGAAGAATAATTATGATATTCTGGTCGCAAAAAATAGCTCTGAGGTTGACAGGATCAATAACACGGCAGGGAATGCCGGGATGCTTCCAAATATTGCTATTAATGCTTCTGATAATTATTCTGTGAATAATGTCATTCAGAAATATCCTTCTGGAACCGAAACCAAAACTCCCGAGGCACATTCAAATTCTCTTAATTCGGGAGCTGAATTGAACTGGACACTTTTTGACGGTGGCAAAATGTTTGTCACTAAAAACAAACTGGGTCAGATCCAGACACTTGGTGAGATACAGTTCAAAGATCAGGTGCTGCAAACTGTAAATGACGTGATAGTTGCCTATTACAATGTAGTAAGACAAACACAGCAGCTGGTCTCCATAGAAGAGGCGATTAACTCAACTCAGGTGATGGTAAACATTTTGCAGACAAGTTTTAGCGCAGGACTTTCACCGAAAACAAATCTGTTGCAAGCCCAGATAGATCTGAATGAATACAGGGAGAATGCAATTAACCAGCAGGCAGTAATTATTGCGTCAAAGAGAAGCCTGAACCAGCTTTTATCAAGAGATCCCAACATTATCTTTGAAGTAGCAGACTCTATACCACTAGGTAACATCCCTGACAAAAATGAGTTGTCTCAAAAGCTATATACAAGCAATACCAGTGTATTGTCTTTTCAGAAACAGATGGAAATTGCAAGATTAAGCCTGAATGAGTTTAAAACAATTAAATTGCCCAGAGTTTCTTTTAACGCGGGGTATAATTTTTTAAACAGCAATAATAATTACAGTACTGTAATAATGAACCAGGCATTTGGTCCCCAGATCGGAGGAACCATTTCAATACCTCTTTACCAGTCAGGAAATGCCTCACGGCAAATTGAAACGGCAAAACTTCAGCTTCTATCGGCTGAATACAATCTTGAAAACACTAAATTACTGGTGAACAGCGAATTGCAGAATACTTTCACGAATTATGATAATCAGCTGCAATTACTTGAAATTGAAAAAAGTAATATGGAACTGGCCAAAGAAAACCTATCCATAACTATGGAACGGTTACGGCTTGGACAGACCACCTCTCTGGAACTGCATCAGGCTCAGCAAAGTTATGTTGATTCGCAAACCCGTTTTATTAACTTTGAATTTAATCTGAAAGTAGCCGAAACAAAGCTGAAACAGTTACTGGCTATACTGCAATAAGCACATTATTCATCTGATTTCCTGGTTAATTCTTTTACATATTTGATCTGTTATTCTCATGGACCATCACAGCATGGCAGAGAATTTAAGACCCGACAGATTTCTCAGCTTCGGGAACAATCAAAAGTTATTCATGTAAATTATCATTTTTTGAGAGGAACAATAGTCAAATCCCGTTTTCGTTTGTTATTAGTACAATATTTATTTCATATTCACGCTTTAAATGTCTTATGAAGAAGGTCATCACTTGTCTCGCAGCTATTTTTTGGGGATTAAGCATCTGGGGACAGGGCAAATATACCATCAGCGGCTATATTCGTGATGATAAGTCAGGTGAGGAGCTTATCGGAGCAGCGATCGGAGTGAGTGAATTACCTTCAATCGGTATTTCTACCAATGCTTATGGGTATTACTCCCTCACAGTTCCAAAGGGCAAATACACAATCCTGGTTAACTTCATTGGCTATGAAATGTTATCTTTCCCGGTTGACCTTACCGGAAACCTAAAGCAGAATTTCAATCTCACCCCGAAGGTGAAGGAACTGAACGAGGTTGTTGTGATGTCTGAAAAGCGAAACGACAATGTCACTAAAAACCAGATGGGTGTTGAAAAACTCAACATTCAGGAGATCAAAAGCCTTCCAGCATTTTTTGGCGAGCGCGATGTGCTGAAAACGCTTCAGCTGCTGCCTGGCATAAAATCAGCAGGCGAAGGCAACAGCGGCTTTAATGTTCGCGGCGGAACAACCGACCAGAACCTTATTCTTCTTGACGGCGCAACTGTTTATAATGCATCTCATCTTATGGGATTCTTTTCAGTTTTTAATCCTGATGCCATCAAAGACGTAACTATCTATAAGGGATCTTTGCCAGCGGAGTTCGGCGGCCGTCTTTCTTCGGTGCTCGATATTACGATGAATGAGGGGAACAACAAGGAATATGAAGTAGAAGGAGGGATAGGCCTTATTTCATCAAGAGTGACCATCGATGGTCCGATTGTAAAGGACAAGGGATCATTTATTATTTCCGCACGGCGCACCTATGCCGATCTGATACTGCATTCATTGGTCAACGCAAATATAGTAAGGGATTCAACACTGAAAGATTCCAGGCTTTATTTTTACGATCTTAATGCAAAAGCCAATTATAATTTATCAGACAGGGACAGGATTTTTTTATCGGGCTATTTCGGGAAGGATGTCCTGGGTATTACTTCTTACGGATTTGACTGGGGAAACTCGACTGCAACTTTGCGCTGGAACCATCTGTTCAATGATAAGCTGTTTTCAAACACATCGCTGGTTTTCAACGATTTTAACTATACCATAAATAATGGTTCAACAACACACCCGATAAATATTATTTCAAAGATCCGTGATTATACTATTAAGCAGGATTATCAGTATTCATCGGGTAATAACAACCAGATCAAATTCGGATTTATTTTCACTTATCACAGAATGGTGCCTGGCACCATAACCACCAGCGATACAAATACAATAAGAAAAAGCCTGCCAATCAGAAACTCTGTTGAAAATGCCATATATTTTTCGCACGATTTCAGAATATCATCAAAGCTTACGGCAAATTATGGACTTCGTATTTCTGAATTCAGCTTGCTTGGCACAGCACCATTTTACATATATGATTCATATAATCTTATCGACTCGGTAAAAAATGTTGTCGATTCTACCAGGAAAGTAAAGAGCTTTATAAGGCCTGAACCCAGGGCGTCATTAAGCTATGTGATCAATGAAAAGAGTTCCTTAAAAGTTTCATATGCACGAAACGTCCAGTACCTTCACCTGTTGTCGAATTCAACCACGGGAAGCCCCACTGATATGTGGATACCGAGCAGCTACAATACGGTTCCTGAAATATCAGACCAGCTTGCCTTTGGCTATTTCAGGAATTTCAAAAATAACAACTATGAGTTTTCAGCCGAGGTATATTATAAAAACCTGCTACATCAGGTAGATTATATAAAAGGCGCAATCCTGAATTTCAATGCAAATGTTGAGTCACAGCTTATTTATGGCAAGGGGCGCGCTTATGGCCTTGAACTTCTCTTAAAGAAAAAATATGGCCGGCTTAACGGTTGGATAAGCTATACTCTTTCCCGCACTGAACGAAGGTTCGAAGGCATTAATGACGGGAACTGGTATCCTGCAAAACAGGATCGTACACACGACATTTCAGTTGTTGCCATCTATGATCTGCCAAGGGGATGGACACTTTCAGGCACATGGGTCTATAATACCGGAAACGCTGTGACCTTCCCGAAGGGAGCGTATATGATTGGGAACAACGTTGTCTTTTTATACACCGACCGGAACGCGGACCGGATGCCGGCTTACCACAGACTTGACCTTGGAGCAACAAAGCAGTTTGCAAAAAAAGGTCATTATGAATCGAGTCTGAACTTTTCCCTTTACAATGCCTATATGCACGACAATGCATACATGATAACTTTCAGGCAGAATGAAACTACAAAGCAGATAGAAGCTGTTCAGACAACCCTCTTCAGAATTGTCCCTTCAGTCACATACAATTTTAAATTTTAAGCGATGAAATTGCTGTCACAACATATCACAAAAAGAATTGACGGGGATCAGTTTTATTTTGCTTCCTGCCTGAAATGGTTCAAATCTCAGGATTATGGGAGGAATTCTATGGCAGTAGTTTGTTTTTACCTGCTGCTGATGGCTTTTTACGGATTGACATCATGCCAGAAAGTGATCAGCATTGATCTGAACAGCGCTTCGCCACAACTGGTGGTTGAGGCAAATGTTTCGAACAAGCCGGGGCCCTATTTTGTCAAACTGTCGAATACAGTAAATTTCAGTGAAATCACTGGGATTCCTGCAGTTACAGGCGCAATTGTCGTAATTTCTGATTCATCCGGGCAGAGTGAAACTCTTAACGAAGTAAGTAATGGCATTTACCGGTCAAGAACTCTGAGGGGCACTCCCGGACACAAATATACGCTGACAGTCAAGACCGGCGGCCAGACGTATGAATCGGTTTCAAGAATGCCTTTTCCTGTCGGGATACTTAACCTGGAAGTGAAACGTGAGGCTGACAACGGTCCCGGATTCGGTGGCTCCGGCGATCAGTCTGCACGCTATGTTGTAAGTTATGAAATAAGTGATCCTGTGGAATATAAAAACTATTACAGGTTTACCATTTATTATAAGAATGGAATTATGCAATCACACAGGGTGTTTGACGACCAGTTTCACAACGGGAAAATAATTGCTGATGACTTTGAACTTCGCGACACATTGAATTTCATTCCGGGTGATACTGTAATGATTGAACTTCAGAGTATTGACGGAGGCGCTTACAATTTCTTCCGCACATTGAGGGAAGGAGCAGGAGGACTGAGCTTCTTATCAGCATCGCCTTCTAATCCGATTTCAAATATCACTAACAACGGTCTGGGTTATTTCAATGTATGCTCGGTAAATGACAGAATGTTGATTATCCCTGAAAAGTGATAAAGATGCCGAATCTTTGCGGGTATTGGCAGGATGAAATATTGTCTATAGGGTTCGGATAAATTTCATTCATTAATAATCCGGGAATTTCAGATATCTTTATAAAGTGATTGATAAAAGCAATTTATTGAGAATTTTAAAAATGCCGTATTATGAAAAAGATTACTAAAATGACAGCTGTGGTGACAAGTGTTCTCTTTTTTACAGCCATGACTGTAATACCTGTTTCGGCACAGTCATCGCAGAAAACTTCCGGTGACAAAAAACCCTTGCCTTCGGATGTGATGAATATTGCTCAAAAATCTTGTGCAAAATGTCACATTAACGGAGCTATGGGCGGACTTAAATTTACAGAGTGGGATAGTTATACTGTACAAAAACAAACAGCAAAATCCAAAGCAATATGCAATGCTGTCTCCGGCAAGATCATGCCTCCCAAAAGATTTCTTGATAATAATCCGGGGGCAGCTTTGACAGAGGCTGATATCAAAACTATATGCGACTGGTCGGCTTCACTGCAGCCAGCCAAAAAATGAATCAGCCGGGTTCAGAATTTTGCAAGGATGTCTTTCACTGCATCCTTGTGAACCATGAAATCCATCATTTTCAGCTTTACATAATCTTCAGAGAAAAAGTAATAGCCGAATTCCTTTGCATTCGGATCATTATTTCTTGATCCCGAACCCGAATCCTTTACAAGGTACCAGTCCTTGCCATCTTTCTCAAGATATCCGACAAGGTGAAGACCATGATCGTCAGTGGTAGTATGATTTGAAAACCTGAACTGGCGTGCATCATCATTAATGTAGGCTGAAGGGATATCAAAATCGGGAACAACTGCGCACTGGGTTGTACGGTCAAACCCGGGTTCCGAAACATCGCCGCCGATTGCGAGTGTATAACCTTTCCGTACAGCATTTTTCAGTGCTGCCATAAAAACATCAAGCGGAACATTATAATAATCGGAACTGTGCCACCAGTTATCACCTACTTCATATTCCACCTGTTTGTAAAAAGGCTGCTGAGTATAAGAAAGTATATCAACGTAATCATCTGGATTTATTTTAATGATTTCTTTAAGGTACTGCAGTGGTGTAACTTTCTGCCCGTTAATGGTAACCTCAGAAGGAGGGACTCCCATGTAGTGGTTCATAATCGATTTAACAGTTGTCATAACTGCATCCTCATCCCAGGCAGAGTTTTTCTTCAGCGACTCCAGGTAACCTTTCAGTTCAGTCAGCATTGCATCGTGATTGTGGTACTTACGGCCATCAGTCAGTCCCGAATAATCATCCTCCGGGACAATGCCGTATTTCTTCCAGATACGAGTAACGGCATTTGCTTCAGAACCTTCATCAAATGCCGAGTTTCCTCTTTCGTGGATATATCTCGCCGCCTTCTCGACAAATTCCCAGTAAACTGTATACATCTCGGATAATTTAACCTGAAGCTTATTGATACGGTATACTTCTGATTCAAAAAATGAAGTGGTGCTGAAACACCAGCAGGTGCCGGTATTACCCTGAGATAAAGGTGGATTGCGCCATTGTTGCGTTTTATAAAGATCGACTTTATTCGGCAGTGAAGTGGAAGAGAGATCGACAGCAAAGTTTTTTCCGGGTTTGGCAGGTTCTATCTTTTCCTTTAATTCACGGTCATCTTTCATTATTGAATTCTGGAAAAAACCAGGCTGCGTTACCCTGAATATTGCTTTGTCCTTATTCTGGCCATTGAGGCCCAATGACATCCAGCAAAGAAAAAATGCTGAAATCGTAAAAATTCTTCTTTTCATAGTCAGACTTATTATTTAATTATCGAATTTAAGATTTTCGGGAGATAATTATATATAGGAAGGCTCTTTTAATGTATAGTTGTACTTATCAGAATTTGACAATTCTGGCAGCGCCGACAAATCCTGATGTAATAATCTTGCAAATATATATTCCGGGTCCAGCCTCATATCCGTTTTCGGTTCGACCGTCCCATGTGAATGTACTCTTCCCCGGGTTGCATATTTGATCATGCATGCTCCTTATGATTGCCCCTGAGATGGAATAGATATTCACATTCACAGTACTTTCAGACTGAACTGAAAAAGATATTTCTGTGAAGTCTCTCATGGGATTGGGAGCGATTTTTACTTCAAGCTTCCCGTATCCGTAATTTTTTTCAATGCCAAGAACATCAGTTACCCTTACAATTGCCGTATCAAGGTTAGAGACATGGATATTGTCAAACCATACTTTTTTCCCGATTATTTCTGTGTATTCTGTTGAGATCTCAAAATTATCAATTCTTGTCCAGTCGAATTTGTTCTCTTGCGGATACCATGTATCCACGTCCCATGCACCTTGTTCTACAAATGCGGAAAGAGGTATCCGGACATGATGCCATTTCCTGTCCCATGTAGCCATGGAATCGTCTATCACACTCCTTATTCTCCATGGATGGTCGCCAGGTGCAGTCGTTTTTGTATCGGTGAACCGGACATCGAATTTAATTCCCGGTGCATCTCCTCTTACCATGAAGTCGAGAGCATAGTTATTTGCTACAAGCTTTGAGAGATCCTTGTCGGGAACAAAATCGAAACCTATTTTATTGTATTGCGAAAACCCGCTCCATGAAATGCAATATTTATTGGCTTCCGGCAGGTCGGATGAATAAAAATCAAGGGTTCCGGTACTGTAGCTTTCATCTTCAGTGCCGGCAGCATCATAATCGGTATAAATAAGAAAGCCCGTTGAATCGGGCTTCATCTTGAAGGAAGTCTGAGGCGGAACATTGAATTTAAGTGAGTCAAGCAGCCTTGTATTCAAGTCGTTGTCGAAAAGCTGATTAGATCCTTTTTTAAAGAGACCGAAACCTCCTTTATAATCCCAGGTTGTCCACGGAATGTTATTTTCGTTCAGGTATTGCCTAACCACGCTGTACCACTGGCACCTGTCGGGATCATTGCTGTTCTGCATAAAAACTCCGAATTCGCCGCAGTAAATATTTACATTTCTGGCGGTTCTGAAGGCTATTGCATTATCAATCAGCTGCTTCATATACGCAGCATTTCCCTGTGAAGGATAACTGCTGAGGCTGCTTGCTATCCATGACCCGAGAAGAGATGGCGGGCACTGAGGCATTGTTGCTGCATTGTACGGAAATGGCACGCCTGCAAGCGGAGCCATCGAAGGTGTAACCCATGTTGCACCCTGGTGAGTAAACATGAATGGATCGTAAAAGTGAAAGGTATAAAGAAGGTTGTTATCGGAATAATGTGGCAGGTTTGCAAGTTCAGTATAGGTGTTGTAACCCGATCCTCCCACGACAATAGTATGCTTTGTATCCTGAACCCTGATTGCGCTAATTACATGTGACTGGATCGTTCCCCAGGTTGAAGTCAACATGCCGTTTGGCTCATTAAGCACTTCATACAGCACATAATCTGAGCGGTTTTTGTAGTGCGCTGCCATCTGCGACCATATCTTTAAAAGTATATCTTCAATTCCTGCTGTTGTGCTTCCCGAAGGATCAGAGCTGTGATTATCGAGAATGACATATATTTTAAGCTGTTCGCACCATGTGACAGCCGAATCAAGGAAAGCAAAATAAATCGGGTCAAAAGTATATGATGGGCTACCTGAAGTCATCGCATGCATGTTGATAGGCAGCCTGATGACGTCGCAGCCGAGACTTTTAATGTTGGCTATGTCTTTTTTTGTGAATTTTGTGAATTGTATCGCTCTTGGACCAGATGACTGGAACCAGTTTGTGAGGTTAACCCCCCGGCTGAAGGGTGCCTGCGATATAACTGGAAGTGAATAAAGCACGAAAGCCAGAAAAATAAGATGGATTTTATTTTTGATTCTCATTTTGCCCCGGGAAGAAATAATAACTACTCTCTATAAATCCGCGCTAAGGTAGCTATTAATTCTGTTCAGGGTAATAGCCTGAACCAATGAAATTGGATATCTTTATTCTTTAAATTGGATATTAATAAAAATGAAATGGCAAAAAGATATCTGATTTCAGTTTTGTTAATAAGTGTATGTTTTACACTTAATTCTCAGAGAGGAGCAGATGTTCGTGTGAAAAATGATAAATCCGTGCCGATCCGAGGTTTGTGTATAGATGCTCCAAGTCCCGCAGGAATGAATGAATTTATAGGGTTCATTGAAAAAGAGCTTGCACCACGGCATGTGAACACTCTTATTCTTATGGTCAATTATAATTTCAGGTTCAAGAGCCATCCTGAGCTGCGGAATGATTCGGCAATCTCGGCAAAAGATGCAAAAAGGCTGGCCAGAACCTGCAGAAAGTACAATATCGACCTTATACCCTCGATCGATCTTCTCGGTCACCAGTCGTGGGCCGGAACTTTGGGTTCACTGCTCAGGGTACATCCGGAGTTTGATGAAACACCACTGAAAAAGATGCCTGAAAAGTATGTATGGCCGAACCCCGACGGGTTATATTGTAAAAGCTATTGCCCGCTTCATCCTGAAGTCCATAAGATTATTTTTGACCTGGTTGATGAGCTATGTGACGCCTTTGATGCTGATTCTTTTCACGCAGGCATGGATGAGGTTTTCTATATCGGCGAAAGCCAGTGCCCCAGGTGTTACGGAAAAGATAAGGCAGAACTCTTTGCAGGTGAAGTAAGGGCAATACATGATCATCTTGCAGAGAAGGGACGGCATTTATTGATATGGGGCGACAGGCTTATTGACGGCAAGAGTACTGGAATCGGTGAATGGGAGGGAAGCTTCAACAGCACTTACAAGGCCATTGACATGATCCCGAAGGATGTAATGATCTGTGACTGGCATTATGATCGTCCTGACCAGACAGCGGTTTATTTTGCAATAAAAGGCTTTGATGTGGTCACCTGTTATTGGAATAAATCAGCTGTCGCAATTGTGCAAAAACAGGACATGCAGAATTTCCGTGATCACTCAACCCGGGAAATGAAAGAACATTTCAGGGGAATTATCCAGACTGTATGGTCGGGCGAAAAATCGTTTCTTGACATCTATTATGGTAATAAGTCCGACACAAGCAGGATTTCGGAAATTGACTGTTTCAGAACGCTTTTCAACGAAAAGAACTATTGAGCGAAGCTATTTTCTCTATTTCACTTCAGCTCAAAAGATACCGGTACCATGAACCAGACCGAAACAGGTTTCCCATTCTGCTTTCCGGGTTTCCATAATGGAAGAGTGCTGACGACTCTCATTGCTTCCTGGTCCAGAGTAGGGTGCACACCGCGCAATATTTCGATTCTCTTTACTGAGCCATCAGATGAGACTGCAAATTTCACGATGACTTTACCCTGGATATTGTTTTCTGCGGCCTCTTGAGGGTACTTCGTGTTCTCTGCAATATATTTAAGGAGCGCAATTTCTCCGCCCGGAAAAACAGGCGACTCTTCGACTTTTATGAAAATCTCCTCATCTTTTACAGGTCCCGGGATAATGGCTTCTGTCAGCGTATCTGTTTTGTCTGTAACAATACCGTTTTTAACAATAGCTGAAGCAGTTTCGTTTGTCATCAAGGGATTTGAAATATTAGCAGTATCGTCAACCACTTTAGGTGGCACATATCTGGGTAGTTCAGGCTGATTGGCAGGCTTCTTAATATCAGGCGGGGCCACTTCCTTGGGATTTGTGTAAATATCGGGGGTAGCAGAAATAAAAATAATTGGTCCTGCCCCGGCAGTAGCATCCTTCGGCATAAAGCTGGATACCAGTATTATAAGCAGGGTGAAAAACGCTGATACACCCAGAACTGAAAGGCTTGCAACTGATTTGTAGCGTCTCCGGAGGTCGTAGGCTCCGTACTCTTTGTTGCGGTTCCGGAATATGATCTCATCAAACCCGGGAACCTTTTTTTCATTCCTCTTCATTTTAGTAGTTTTTAGTTGTTAAACAATCACAGGACAATCGCTATCAACTATGCTATAAAAGAGGCTTAGCTACAATTATACTATAGCAAAAAGGGTGCCAATATAAAAGGAGGCTTCCCCCAGACAGCCTCCTTTTCAAACAAGCCAGATCAATAAACCTATTTTATTCCAAACCTGTAGCTGAACTTTATGAGAAATATATTGTGAGGAATGTTATTGTCCTTGTTGAACAGGTCTCCCATGTTATTTATAAAATCCATTTGCCCTGAACCATTATAATTGTCCCTTGTCTGACTCCATACCAGGTAAACTGTCGAACCCGGACTATATTCCCATCTTATTACAAGATTTGACAGGAAGAACTGATAATTAAAGTTATTATTCCCGATTGTATAATCAGTAGTACCATCAGTATTCTCATCAATATTATATTGGTTATTCGGTTCGTCAAAGGTACTCTGCGCAGAGGTGTACACATGGAACCTGTCGGTATATTCTTTTGCAAGAGGATTAAGAATATACTTGTAGTTGTAATATTTTCCGGAAGCAATATATGGCTGCCCCCAATATTGTAATGTCAAATCAGGTGTCAGGTTAAAATTGAGACGGAACGAGGCATTGATCGTTGTTCTGTTAATGCTTGCGAAAATGTATCTGTCAGCACCGTTGTAACTCAGTTTTGTTACGTACTGTAGTTCCGTGAACGACTTGGTGTATCCCGGGCTCACTGTGAAAAACAGATAATTTATCGGTTTATAGGTTATATCTGAGCCTAAATAAAAGCTATTGCTGCTTTTTTCAAATCCTGTATTTGAGTTAATATATATCGAAACATTAAGCTTCTTCCTGTTGTCGGTCGAAATTCCTGCATTCTCCGTAGTACTGCCCGGTAACTTCATCATGGGACCACCCCGGAGAATACTGGTGGAAAGCGATGGAGTATTCACGTTTGCGTAGGCCCAGAAATTCCAGTAGTTCTTAAAAGTGATGCTCGGATTAAACTCAATTCCTTCTCCTAAAATATTTCCGCCAAAATCGTTGACAAGATATAAATCTCCATTTATGTTGTAATTTCTGTAGATTCCTTTAGGCTCCCACTGATGATAACCTGCCCATAGAACAGATAGAACATTATCTGCCTGCTGCATATATCCCAGGTCATTTATCTCAAATCCCGGTGTTTTCCAGATCACGCAACCAAGAAGATTGAAATGACCGTTAAGCTTTTGAATCTGCATTCTCCCTCCCGAACCGAAAAGCGATGTTCTGTTCAGGTCATAGTTCACGTAATCATTATCAGGTCTCTGGAAATAGTGTGCTGATGACTGTTGGGTAAGGGCAATCGCTTCTTTTGATCCGTTAACCTGGCTGAAAGATGCATTAATATTGAACATCCAGCTCTTCTTTCTGAAAAACTGGGTAAAATCGAATCCTCCGGTATAGGCTGATTTGTGCATTGTCTTTGCCAGATTTTCATCGAGGTTCCTGTTGGTGGCGGTGAAAATTCCACCAATTAAAGTATTGCCCTCCCTGAGATCTTTCTGGACTCTTCCCAGAAAATAATTTGTAAGAGGTTCAACAGTCTGAAAAATTCTTCCGCCTACAGTATCTATTTCCGCTCTTTCTTCCCCGGTTGTGGCATCAATAAAACCAAGAGAAAGTCCTTTACTGGTCTTCCCCGTTAACTTTGCTGCCCCAAGGATGGAAGTAAAATTCGGAATGTCAGCATTCCACCCGTCTTTCAGATTGAGATCCCCTTCAGGCCTTCTGCCAATCCTGCGCGAATAAAAGAGGTTATCGTTCCCGTTACTTCCATCACCGATCCCCATGTTGAAATTTGTAATATTATTCCCTTCAATAAAGAAAGGTCTTTTCTCAGAGAAGTATGTTTCGTAGGCAGATAGGTTAACAACTGATGGGTCTGCTTCAACCTGTCCGAAATCAGGATTAACAGTGAGATCCATCGTCATGTTATTGGTAATACCGATCTTAGCATCAACTCCTCCGTTTAATCCGTATTTCTGTCCCTTGGCCAAAAAAGGATTCCCGGGTTCTTTTTTGAAAGTCTCGGCTTTTGCAACTGCATAAGGAGTCACATCAAATATTTTTCTTGGCTTAATGTTATCCATGCCGGTGAGTTCGCCGAAAAGGTGAACAAGCCCCGGAGCATCCTTGGGAATATGAACCCAAAAGTCCTGTTCATTCTTCCTGTAGAAAACCCTGGCGACCTCCAGACCCCATGTGCCATTGGAATTCTTATCAAATCTCACCTGGCTGAAGGGAATTTTCATCTCTGCAATCCACCCTTCTTTATTAATTGAAGTTTTTGCCCACCAGTTCGGATCCCACGATCCGTCCTGGTTCTGCCCGTCACCCGTGAACATCTGATCGTATTTGACACCGCTGGAACTGATTCCGAAAAGAAATCCTGTCCGGAGATCATGGAAACTGTCGAATATTACACCTACCAGGTCGCCATCAACGTTATCGCGCCTTGTAAGACGGTTTACAATGCTGTCGGGAGCAGTGTCAAAAGCTTTAAAAGCAACATAGATATTATCATCATCAAAAAGGATCTTGAAAACAGTATTCTGTGATGGTTTTTTCCCGTTAAAAGGCTCATACTGGGTGAAGTCATCAACCCAATCGCCCTGTTTCCATGCCTCATCGTCAAGAACTCCATCGATTACAGGAGCTACAGTAGTCCTGGTTGCATGGTACTGCTTCTTGGTTATGGTCTGTGCTGTCGATATGGTGAAAGACAATAGAGTAAGCAAAATTAAGGTTATTGATCTTTTCATCTGGTAGGTCAGTTTTTGGTTTGTTTTCAGGATAAGGACGGATAACAGAGCAATTTGATGCAATAAAGAAGATATTTAGAATCAGTTTAAACAATTTATTTTTGGAATAACAAGTCCCTGTCATAGACACACAAAGTCAATTTCACCCTATTGTAAAATCAGAAAAACAATATATTAACTCCGGTTGAAATCTTTAAGCAGGGGATTGCGGGTCGTCTTCTTTCAATCGTAGAGCCTGATAAACTCATAGGAATTGCCTGTAAAATCAAGAAATCTGAAAAAATCGGATTTTGATATTACCAGCGAAGCCCTGTTATCGTTGGGATGAAAAGTAAGGCGCTCACAGTCTTTAAGCTTTTCATCGATGAAAAGATGAACATTTTTTTCAGTGTCATTTATCAGTCCGAACGGCGATACTGAACCAGGTTCAAGTCCAAGGTATTTCTTAAGCCGATGGTCAGAAGCGAAGGATAGCTTGCCCTGCTTAAGCCGCTTCTCAAGGTCATGGATCTGGAGTAAGCGCAAGTGCTCGAGAATTACAAGATAATGCCTGTCGCCTTTGTGGTTGCGAAAAAAAATATTTTTGCATTTACCGGCGTCATAATCTTTCCAGTAGATCTTTGCCTCTTCAATAGTAGCCAGTGGTGGATGTTCGTGATATTCAAAACTTATACCGAGCTTGTGGAGCAGGAGGTAGAGTTCTTTCTGCCCGGTCATTGGCCCCCAGTCTTTTTTGTAATGAATGAAAAATCGAAACCTGCAAGAAGGGATATATCAGTTCCGGCATCTATCATATCTGTATCTCCTTCCTCAGAAATCCACTCTACGACAATCGGGGTACCTCCGGTATTAAGTCTTTTGAATTCCTGAAGAATATCATAAAGGAATTTTGCAGACGATGAGTTGAAATATGAAAGGTCGATCTGGAATTTAAGCGGATTTTCAGCATTGAAGTTTTTGAATTCCCCTTCAAGAATATCATCGATAAATATCTTCATCCACTCTATTACAGGATAGTAAATTGCACGTACATCCTCAGGCGATGATTTACCCCGGATAAAGAAACTGTTCTTTTGCGGAGAAAGGAGAATTTCCGGCGAGTTATCTGTGGCTTTAATATGAAGCATTTGCATATACAGGCATTTTTGCAAAATTGCATCATTATTTCAGAACTTCAAAAATTATTTTAAGTGGGCAAGAGAATTAGAATAAATCATTATTATTTTCTCCAAGTGTGTATCCGGAATCTTCCCGGAGGGTGTCCGATCTGTAAGCTTCGACCGCGAGCCTGTCGCAAAGCTCATTTTCTTTGTTGTTGCTATGGCCTTTAATCCAGATGAACCTGACAATATGCTCTCTGTATGCCTTCAGGAACCTTATCCAGAGATCGGGATTTTTTTTCTTTTTGAAAGCTTTAGATTCCCATTGGAAGAGCCATCCCTTTTCAACCGAATCGGCAACATATTTTGAATCGGTAAACACAACGACCTTGCTCATTGGTTTCTTCAGGGCTTCAAGCCCGATGATTACCGCCAGCAACTCCATGCGATTATTTGTGGTGAGCCTGAAGCCTTCAGATATTTCAAGCCTGTGCTTCCCGGAGATCAGTACAACACCATAACCCCCCGGTCCCGGGTTACCGCTTGCGGCGCCGTCGGTATATATTGTGATCTCACCTTGCATGATGAATTACAATGCCGGTATTTGTGAGGAAAAGCTTTATAGCAATTGAAAGCAGAATCACACCAAACACTTTTCTCAACAGCTGTAATCCCCCCTGCCCGAAAAATTTTTCAAATATTGATGTAAGACGAAGTACAAAATAAACAACAATCATATTGAGTACCAGGGCAATGAATATGTTGATAGTCTGATATTCAGCTTTTAGTGACAGTATTGTTGTAATGGATCCGGCACCTGCTATGAGAGGGAAAGCGATCGGAAAAATAGCACCATCACCGCGAGGATCCTGTTTGAAAAGTTCTATACCAAGAATCATCTCCATGGCAATCAGGAATATAATGAATGAACCGGCGATAGCAAATGAAGACACATCAATGCCAAAAATTCCCAGAAGAGGACTCCCGATAAATAAAAATGCCAGGAAGATCGCCAACGAAACTAGGGTAACTTTACCTGCGTTGACATTCCCTGATTTTGATTTTATATCGATTATGATAGGAATCGAACCGGTGATGTCAATTATAGCGAAGAGAACCATGAAAGCTGCCAGTATCTCAATAAAGCTAAAATGCATAGGGAGTTAATTTGGTGCAAAGATAAAAAAAATCCCCCTCTTTCCGCGAGCTGGCGGAGAGATGGGGGAAAATAAAAGGTGTGAGTACGTTAATCCCTATTGTCTGATCGTCATTTCGTCAACCAGGTTTT
>Ga0224523_1000200_pt1 | contig 37664 bp, 23 predicted proteins | sample CFST50metaG_FD_182732 | JGI IMG/M metagenome (GOLD analysis project Ga0224523, IMG submission 182732) | Peat soil microbial communities from Stordalen Mire, Sweden - C.F.S.T50 | ecosystem: Environmental > Terrestrial > Soil > Wetlands > Peat | place: Sweden: Norrbotten County, Stordalen Mire... | reverse complement strand
GTTTTGATCGGTGTTGTTACATTTAACAGGAGCGCAGGCGGCGGAAGTACTATCTCTCAGCAATTGGCAAAGAATTTATTTCCCCGGCAGGAAAACCCCAGCGCTGTTTCTATTGTGTTCCGTAAATTTAAAGAATGGATAATTGCAATAAAGCTGGAACGCAATTATACAAAGGAAGAGATCCTCGCAATGTACCTGAACACGGTTGATTTCGGGAGTCAGTCATTTGGAATAAAATCGGCAGCAAAAACATATTTCAATAAAAAACCTTCGGAACTTGATATTGAAGAATCGGCAATGTTGATTGGTATGCTAAAAGCCCCGTCGTGGTTCAGTCCTGTAAGAAACCCTGACAGAGCAATGAAGCGCCGCGAAGTCGTTTTAAAACAAATGATGAAATACAAATATATTACGGAAGAACAATATGAATCGTTACGAATAAAAAAATTAGATATGACGAAATTCAGGCTGCAGGATCAAAATGCCGGTCCGGCAACGTATTTCAGGGAATATTTACGGCAATACCTTACAGAGTGGTGTTCGAAACATAAAAAGCCAGATGGTACTACGTATAATTTATATAAAGACGGACTTAAAATTTATTCTACCATCAATTCAAAAATGCAGAGATATGCTGAAGAAGCGATGAAAGAATATTTAGGAAAAGAGCTGCAGCCTGAATTTTACAGACATTGGAAAGGCGTACGAAATGCACCATTTGATTATACAATGGAGCAAAGTGATATCAAAGCTTTACTCGAAACAGCAATGAAGCGTTCCGACAGGTATATAAGATTAAAGAATGCGGGAACAGCGGAAGATAAAATAAAAAATAGTTTTAATTCGCCAACTCACATGATGGTATTTTCCTACAAGGGAGAACGCGATACCATAATGACACCAATGGATTCGATCAAGTATTATAAATGGTTCCTGCAGTCGGGGCTTATGTCAATGGAGCCGCAGACAGGCTATGTAAGAGCTTATGTTGGTGGTATTGATTACAGGTACTTCAAATATGATCATGTGTGTTCGGGAAAAAGACAGGTAGGTTCTTCATTTAAACCTTTTATATATACGCTTGCCATGCAGGAAGGCGAATTTTCACCTTGTTCAAAATTGCCTAATGTCCCAGTTACATTCGACATGGGTGATGGCACAAAATACACTCCTAAAAATGCAGGTACTGCGAAAGAAGAAAGAGAAGGTGAAATGATAACGCTTAAATGGGCACTTGCAAACTCAGTAAATTTTATTTCGGCATATCTTATAAAACGATATTCTCCTGCAGCTGTAGTTAAGGTTGCAAGAAAAATGGGAATTACCAGCCCTATTGAAGCGGTACCTTCGCTTTGCCTTGGAACATCCGACCTGAGTGTTTACGAAATGACAGGGGCGTATAGCACCTTTGCAAACAAAGGTGTTTATGTTCAGCCAATATTTATTACAAGGATAGAAGATAAAAACGGAAATGTATTGGAAACATTTACACCCAAAACAAATGAAGCGATCAGTGAAGAAACTGCTTACCTTATGATACTGCTGATGAAAGCTGTTACAGAATATGGAACAGGTGTAAGTCTTCGGTATCAATATAAATTTACAAACCCTATGGCAGGAAAAACAGGAACTACCCAAAATCAAAGCGATGGATGGTACATGGGCATTACACCTTACCTTGTAACCGGCGTTTGGGTTGGCTGCGAAGACAGAAGCGTACATTTCAGGGATATTGTTTCAGGGCAAGGCGCGCATATGGCTTTACCGATATGGGCAAAGTACATGCTTAAAGTTTATGCTGATAAATCTCTCGGCATAAAGAAAGATGATTTTGAAAAACCTGCAAAAGAACTTTCAGTTGAAATAGATTGTGATAAATACGAGAAAAAACACAAGAATAACAATAAAGACCAGTTCAAAGAAGGCTTGTAAAACTACCGGAAACTCTTTAAATTTCAGTTACTCTTTACTTCCTTTTTTAAATATTCTATAAGCTTCATTATTGCTCTTCCCCTATGGCTTATGCTATTTTTCAGGTCAAGCGGCATTTCTGCAAATGTTTGATCATAGCCGTCGGGCTTGAATATAGGATCATATCCAAAACCTTTTTGTCCGTGCTTTTCTTTTAATATTATTCCATCTACTTTTCCTTCAAACTGAATTTCTTTACCGGAAATAATCAATGAAATAACTGTTCTGAAACAAGCTTTTCGGTTATCAATATTTTGCATTTCCAATAAGACCTTATTTATATTATCCTCAAAATTGCATTCTTCTCCGGCATAACGTGCGGAATACACGCCAGGTCTTTTATCCAGTGCATCAATTTCCAGCCCTGTATCATCGGCAAAACAATCACATCCGAATTTATTAAAAATATAAAATGATTTTTGCGAAGCATTAGCTTCAAGAGTAGCGCCGGTTTCGGGAATATCATCCTTACAACCGATCTCGGAAAGACTTATAATCTTAAAATCATTCCCTGCTAAATCTTTTATCTCAGTTAGCTTGTGAAGATTATTTGTGGCAAAAACAATTTCCATTAAAAACTATTTAAATAACATTTTCAATTAACGTTGTAAAAAATTCTTTAAGCGAAAAGCCCATGGCAACTGCCTGTTTGGGAACGATGCTTGCCGAACTTAACCCGGGAATAGTATTCACTTCAAGAAAATAAGGCATATTATTTTTTACGATATAATCAAAACGTGCGACACCTTTGCAATTAAATTTTTTAAATAAATGCAACGAAATTTCTCTGCATTTTTCATGAACTTCTTCGGGAACTCTAGCCGGAATGATTTCTTCGGCAAGAGTGGGATCGTATTTTGAAGTGTAATCGAAGAAATCATGTTTACTTACAATTTCCGTAATGGGCAAAGCGATGATCTCGTTTTTTTTCTGAAGGATACCACAAGTTATTTCGGTGCCTTCAATAAATTCTTCTATTTGCACTTCGTTGTCTTCTTTCAATGCAATTTCAATAGCTTCAGCAAGTGAATTTATTTCCATCACTTTCGACATTCCTATACTTGATCCGCCATTATTGGGTTTCACGAAACAAGGAAGTCCTGTCTTTGCAATAATTTCTTTTGCCAGGTACTTTTCTCCTTTTTTAATAAGAACCGATTTTGCAGTAACAGCGCCATATTCCTTAGCCAACGACTGGCAATAATTTTTATTAAATGTAATTGAAGAAGCCGTAACACCGGAAAAAGTGTAAGGTATTTTTAATATATCAAAATATCCCTGCAACTTTCCATCTTCACCGGGTGTTCCATGAATAGCAATAAAAACGGCATCAAACATTATTTTTCCGTTTTGCTCAATTATTGAAAAATCATTTTTATCTACATCTGTTTCATAACCATCATCGGCAATGTATTTCCAGTTATGCCCTTTCATCAAAATAGTGAAAACATTAAATTTTTCTTTATCAATATTTTCTTTAATGATCTTGGCACTTTGCAATGAAATAACCGACTCTCCCGAATCTCCGCCCGTAACAAGGGCTATATTTTTTTTCATATTACTCTCTTTTTTAACAGGTTATTGAAAATTAAAATCAACCGCGACCGTTCCTCATTGTATAACGTATAACGAAATGCAAAATTAATTATTTGAAACCCGTTATCCTTATTTTATGCGATTTATTAGTAACAATCGTTCGTTAATAATTCCCATTTTTAAAGTACAAGCGAAAATCTCATGAAACAGTATAATTTTTTATCTTTGCCCGTATTACAATATTTTTTTTATTTTGTTGTTTAATAGATGTTTCATTTGTTATTAGAAATTATTTTTAATGAGTTTCGGAAGTTTTTTTAAAAGCAGAATTTTTCTCATAACCCTTGGTTTGTCAATCGTTGTAACCATTATCGTTATATGGTTTGCTACATTGTTTCTTGGTGTTTTTACCAAACATGCACAAGAAATTACAGTCCCCGATCTTACCGGAATTAAAATGGAAGAGCTTAGCAATTATCTGGGTGAACGGCATCTTGATTACGAAATCATCGATTCGATATATGATTATAATGGGAAAAAAGGCACTGTAATAAGCCAGGATCCTTATCCCAACTCAAAAGTAAAAAGTGGCAGAAGGATATATGTTACTGTAATAGCTAAGCTTTCGGAACATACTACAATGCCTGATTTAAAAGATCTCACATTGCGCCAGGCTATGTCGGTACTTGAAACATATGGTTTGAAAGTGGGCAAACTTCAATATATCCCCGACATTGCAAAAAATGCCATCTTAAAACAAATGTATAAAGGCAATATTATAGAATCAGGTTCGACGATCGAAAAAGGATCGTCCATTGATCTTGTTCTTGGCAGAGGTAAAAAAAACGAAAAAGCTTCGATTCCATTCCTTTTAGGCAAAACTCGCAGCGAAGCCATAAAACTGATAAACGAAAATTCACTGAATGTAGGCAATGAAGTATTTGAAGATGGAGCTGACACTTCGAATGCGCGCGTTTATAAACAACGCCCTTCTTTTTCAAAAAAATCGGAATTAAGCCTGGGCAGTTCAATTGATATCTGGTATAAATCCGAAAAGAAATTTGATTTTAAATCATTCCTGAAAAAACATAAAAATGATACCATCAAAGATGAAGAATAAAATTCTTATTTTATTAATTATACTGGTAATTCCTGCCATATCATTCAGCCAGGAAATTATCACGGGTCTTTATACAAATCCCGTAATTAAAGCGAATATTAAAAATATGAAAGCCCGTTCGGCAAGAAGTATTATGCTTAATATTCCTTTCTTTGATGATTTTTCAGGTAATTCTATTTTCCCAAACGATTCATTGTGGGCCGATAAAAATGTTTTTATTAATACCGCATATCCTTATATGCCGCCAACGATTGGTGTTGCCACATTTGATGCATTAAACGACACAGGCGCGATTTATCCTACAGCCAATTCTTACGGTTTTGCCGCCGATACATTGACTTCAAATCCCATAAGACTTGATTCTATTACCGGAGCACATCCTATGGCATTATATAAAAGCAGTGGCATTTATTTTAGTTTTTATTATCAACCTCAAGGCGATACTGTTTTAGGTAATGCTCCTGAATACGGCGATTCGCTCGTGCTTGAATTTTATTCTCCAACTACAAAAAATTGGAAACAGGTATGGTCAGACACCGGCAGCACATTACAAAAATTTCATAGTAGATATCATACGTGGTTTAAACAGGTTTTGATCCCTATTACTGATAGTGTAAATTATTATCAAAAAGGTTTCCGCTTCAGGTTTTATAATTGGGCAAGCATTGCCAATAACTCCATCCCAAGCTGGCAATCAGGAAATGTTGATATCTGGAATTTAGATTATGTTTACCTGGATAAAGGGAGAAGCAAAGGCGACAGTATTCACAAAGATATTGCATTTGTAAATCCAGCATCTTCAATGCTAAAGAATTATTATGCCATGCCATGGTCACAATACAAAATAGATACAACAGCCGAAATGAAGGATACGCTTCATATGACCATTGCAAATCTTGATTCTACGGAATATCAATTAAGTTATAAATACAATGTGCAGGAAATTGGCAATACCTGGAACTACGCATACAATGGAGGAAGCTATAATATTTATCCTGTAATTGATTCAGGGTATCTGAAATACCCTCCTCATGCATCACCTCCTGTGGCATTTCACTTTCCTACAAACAGCGCAGATAGTGTTGTATTTGTGATTACACATGCCATAAAAGAAGGTCTAAATGGCGACAGCCACAGACAAAACGATACAACCATTTTCGAACAAAAATTTTATAATTATTATGCTTATGATGATGGCGTTCCTGAAGCCGGTTACGGACTTTCGCCTGCCAATGCCATGCTTGCCTATCAGTTCAAATTAAATAAGGCAGATACATTAAGAGCAGTTGAAATGTATTTTAATCAAACATTGAATAATGCCAGCCAGCAATATTTTTATCTTACTGTTTGGAAAGACGCAAATGGGTATCCGGGAGATACTTTATACCAGCAAATGGGTGTCAAGCCCAAATACGGAGATAGTCTCAATAAATTTGTCAGATACAGAATTGATGACAGGAAAGTTCTTGTTAGCGGAACATTTTATGTCGGGTGGAAACAAACAACAGATGATAATTTAAATTTAGGTTTTGACATGAATAATGATGAACACAAGAAAATTTTTTATAACGTTGGTAACGGTTGGATGAACAGCAACTATGCCGGAGCATTGATGATGCGCCCGATACTTGGAAAAGTATTGCCTCTTGTTGCGGGTATAAAAGAAATAACAAGTACGGCAAACGAAATAAAAGTTTTCCCAAATCCTTCAACAGGAGAGAATATTTCAATTGATATTCCCGATTCGCAAAACCAGGATATCTCAAAATTTACAATTCATGTATTCAATATGATTGGTAACGAAGTGTACGAATCTCCTTTTACAAAAACTTTAAATGTCTCTAATTTACAAAACGGGATTTACCTGATCTCTGTTACTTCAAACAACAACAATAATAAGTATTTCGCAAGAATTTCTATTATAAAATAATTTTATTTTCCTTTTTTAAAATGTCAGAAGAATTTGAAATCCTCGATGAAGAGCAGGAATTATTTGAACATTACCATTTTGTAGTTGACAAAGGGCAGAGCCTGCTGAGGATCGATAAATTCCTGATGAACCTTGTGGGTGTCTCTAGGAGCAAGATTCAGGCAGCAGCAAATGCAGGAAATATTTTTGTAAACAAAAATCCTATAAAGCCGAATTACAAAGTAAAACCAAACGATATAATTTCTATCGTGCTGGCTCAGCCTCCGCACGAGTTTGAATTAATTGCACAGGATATTCCCCTAAATATTGTTTATGAAGATGCCGATATTATTGTAATAAACAAAGAGGCAGGACTGGTGGTTCATCCGGGTTTTGGCAATTTTACAGGAACTTTGGTCAATGCACTGATCTATCATTTTCAGCAATCTGAAAAAAACGATGAGAATGTTAAACCCTTCCTGGTACATCGTATTGATAAAAACACATCTGGAATAATTTTGGTTGCTAAAACCGAAATGGCACAGGCAAAGCTGGCAAAAGAATTTTTTGATCACACCATAAAAAGAAAATATCATGCACTTGCGTGGGGCGATTTTAAAGAAGATGAAGGCACCATTACAGGAAATATCGGGCGTAACCCGAAAGACCGGAAAGTGATGACTGTTTTCCGGGATGAAGAAACCGGTAGGCCGGCGATCACGCATTACAAAGTCCTCGAGCGTTTTGGCTACATCACGCTAGTTGAATGCCAGCTTGAAACAGGCCGCACTCACCAGATAAGAGTACACATGAAATACGCAGGACATCCGCTTTTCAATGATGATACCTATGGCGGAGATTATATTTTAAAAGGAACAACATTTACAAAATACAAACAATTCATTGAAAATTGTTTTAAAATTCTTCCGCGACAGGCATTACATGCGAAGTCGCTCGGATTTAAACATCCGGCAACAGGTAAAGATATTTTCTTCGATTCGGAATTACCGCAGGATATGCAGGTGGTTATTGATAAATGGCGAAAATATATTTCCGATAAAAAAAATGAATTTGAAGAATAAAGTGGTTAATAGTTATTAAGTTACTTGTTATTGGTAAAATATTTTTCACTTAATCAATATTTACAGGATTGTAAAGTGAATCACGCTCAACAGGGATTCTTTTCGCATCCTTAATTAATTCGATCATTTCGGCTTTTGTCAAAACAGGATTTTTATCTTCAACTCCAGCCATTGAATAAATTTTTGTTGAATCTTCAATGGTTCCGTCAATATCATCAACGCCAAAAGATAATGACAATTGAGTTGTAGCTTTGCCGATCATGGGCCAGTAAGCTTTTATGTGAGGGAAATTATCAAGAAATATCCTGCAAACAGCATAATTACGAAGGTCTTCAGTAACTGATGTTTCATTCAGCATATTCAATTCGTTATTTTTATTGCGGTATTTTAACGGAATAAATGCGTTGAACATTTTTGTTTTATCCTGCAATTCGCGCAACTTATTCAGGTGATCAATGCGATGTGAATAATTTTCAATATGCCCGTAAAGCATTGTTGAATTCGATGGAATGCCGCATTCATGAGCAGCTTCATGGATCTTCAGCCATGTGTCTCCGGTTGATTTATTCCCGCAAACCTGCTTTCTTATTTCTTCGGAAAAAATTTCAGCACCTCCACCGGGAATAGAATTCAGTCCGACACTTTTAAGAATTTCAAAACCTTCTTTATATGATTTTCCTGATTTCAGAAACATATAATCCAGTTCTATTGCAGTAAATGCTTTGATATGAGTTTTGGGAGCAATTTTTCTTACTTCTGAAATAAGCGCTGTATAATATTCAAGATCGCGCTCGGGATGAACGCCCCCAACAATATGTATTTCTGAAATATTTTTTTCAAGAGCAGCTTTTATTTTCTCTGAAATTTCATCGATTGACATTTCCCAGCTTCCTTGTTCTCCTGCTTTTCTTGAATAGGAACAAAACCGGCATTTATAAACGCAAATATTTGTCGGTTCAATATGAATATTTTTAATAAAGTATGTGTTGTCTCCATTTTTTTTCTTCCTGATATGATCAGAAAGCAAGGAAAGCAAGGAAAGATCGGCTTTTTTATATAATAATAATCCTTCTTCGGAATTAATCCTTTGTGAAGAATATATTTTATCGGCAATAATTTTTAAATCATCGCTAATGGAAGATTTTTGGATCAAATTAGAAAGCATCAAAATATTTTTATGCAAAAATAGAGAATAAATACTAAATTTGAGAGTGGGAAAAACTTAAATTTGGGCATAAAGAACACTCATTATCAAAAAAATATCAAAATTAAGAGAGAAAATATTTGAATATTTGATTTTTTTCATAACTTTGCACCCCCTAAATAGTGTTAAGTCGGGGTTTTATAAATCATAAAATTAATACAATGTACGCAATAGTTGACATAGCAGGACAGCAGTTCAAGGTTGAAAAAGATCAGGAAGTGATTGTTAATCGCCTTGAAAAAGAAGTCGGTGCCAAAGTTGAGTTTGATAACATCATGCTGATCGACAACGATGGAAAAGTATCTGTAGGCAAACCTTTTATTGAAGGAGCAAAAGTTACAGCATCGATCTTATCACATTTAAAAGGCGATAAAGTTATCATTTTTAAGAAAAGAAGAAGAAAAGGCTATCAAAAAGCCAGCGGTCATCGTCAATTTCTAACGAGAATACAAATTGATATTATTGCTGAAAAAGCTTCTAAAGCTAAGAAAGCAAAAGCAGATACAACTGCAGAAACTGAAAATAAAGTAGATTAATCATTCAAAAAAAATTGAATTATGGCACATAAAAAAGGAGCCGGTAGTTCGCATAACGGACGTGAATCGCATAGCAAACGATTAGGCATAAAAATATACGGCGGTCAATTGGCAATAGCTGGAAATATCATTCTGAGGCAAAGAGGTACTGTTCATCATCCTGGATTAAATGTCGGGATAGGTTCAGATCATACCATTTTTGCACTTACCGATGGAATCGTGGAATTTCGTAAGAAAAAAGACGACAGGTCTTATGTTTCAATAGTCCCATTTGCTGCAGAATAATTTTTCGCAGTATAAAGATTTAAATTATTGTTTATCTCCTGGATATTTGTTATCCGGGAGATTTTTATTTTATATACTTTTGCAATAAACCTTTAAAAATGCTACAAATTAATATTATCCGGGAAAATCCGCAGGAAGTTATCGACAGGCTTGCCATTAAAAATTTTGATGCGAAAGAATCCATTGAGAAAATTATCACACTCGATTCAAAACGAAGGGAAACGCAAAAAAAACTTGACGATAATTTAGCCGAATCAAATTCTATTGCTAAAGAAATAGGCGTATTGTTCAAAAGCGGGAAAGCTTCCGACGCAAATAGCTTAAAGGAAAAAACAGCAGAATTAAAAATTGCCGCGAAAGAAATATCAGAATCATTGCTGCAAACAGAAAAAGAATTAAATGATATTCTTGTTCTTTTGCCTAACATGCCCGATCCATCAATCCCTAAAGGAAAAAGCGCCAACGACAACCTTGTTGTTCTTGAAGAAGGAACAATTCCAACGCTCGATGGAAATGCACTTGCTCACTGGGATCTCACTTCAAAATATGGTATCATTGATTTTGAAACAGGAGTGAAAATTACAGGCGCAGGATTTCCTATATATAAAGGTAAAGGCGCAAAACTGCAAAGAGCGCTTATTAATTTCTTTCTTGACAATGCGATTGAAAAAGGATATACAGAATGCCAGCCACCATTGGTTGTAAATGAAGATTCGGCTTATGCAACAGGACAGTTGCCGGATAAGGAAGGACAAATGTATCATATCGGGCTGGATAATCTTTATCTGATCCCGACAGCCGAGGTTCCAATCACCAATATTTACCGCGACATGATCATTAAAGCCGAAGACCTGCCTTTGAAGAACACTGCATATTCTGCATGTTTCAGAAGGGAAGCCGGTTCTTACGGAAAAGATGTTCGCGGGCTGAACAGGTTACACCAGTTTGACAAAGTGGAGATCGTCCAGGTTTCACATCCCGATAAATCTTATGCTGCACTTGAAGAAATGAAAGATCATGTTGCAAATTTATTGCGTAAACTTGAATTACCATTCAGGGTTTTGAAATTATGCGGTGGCGACATGAGCTTTGCTTCTGCATGGACCTATGACCTGGAAATATTTTCTGCTGCTCAGAAAAGATGGCTTGAAGTAAGCTCTGTCTCAAATTTTGAAACATTCCAGTCGAACAGGTTAAAATTAAGATTCAGGGAGGGCGGCGAAAAGCCTCAACTGGCGCATACTTTGAATGGAAGTGCTCTTGCCTTGCCGCGAATTGTTGCTGCTTTACTGGAAAACAACCAAACTGTGGAGGGAATTAAAATTCCTAAGGCATTGATACCTTACACCGGATTTGAAATAATAAATTAAAAAAATATTAGTGCCTAAAGTTTGGAATGCCTAAAGTTATAAGTAAAATTTTTCTTAGTGAAATCTTTGTGTTCTTAGCACCTTAGTGGTTATAATTTATTTTAAAACTCTATAAAAATCAAATTCAAACGAAGACAATAAATATAATGAAAAAAAAATTTAAATATATTTTGTCTTCTTTCTTTTTGATAATTTTTATCAATACTTTTTCTTATTCACAAACCGAAACCGACGAACAACTGGCCGCTCAATATTTTCAAAATAAAGAATACGATAAAGCAACTGTGCTTTACGAAAAACTTTATAGCATAAAACAAGATTATATTTATTACACTCCATTTCTTGAATGCCTTATTCAGCTTAAAGAATACAAGCCAGCTGAAAAGATGATCAGGAAACAGATCAAACTGCATCCTTTTATTCCGCAGTATGGCGTTGATCTTGGTTATTTATATCTTTCCGAGGGCAATGAAAAGCAGTCAAAAGATCAGTTCGAATCACTTATTAAAAATTCACAAAAAGAAAAACAATATATCATTGACCTTGCCAATGCCTTTCTGCTTCGCAACGAAACCGATTATGCCATTCAAACTTATCTGAAGGCAAGAAAAGCGATGAATGGCTCTTATCCTTTTAATCTTGAGTTAGCGAAAATATACGACAGGCAAAAGGATTACGACAAGATGATGGAAGAATACATCAATCTTCTTGAATATGATATATCATATCAGGATCAAGTTCAGGGATTACTACAAACAATGATCACCGATGAGAACGATAACACAAAAGGCATAGCTTTGAAAAATGTTTTGCTTACCAAAATCAAAAAAGATCCAGATGAAATTTTTTATTCGGAAATGCTTTTGTGGTATTCTATTCAAATGAAAGATTTCGAAACTGCCATGATACAGGCAAAAGCGATCGACAGGCGCAAGCATGAAGATGGGAAAAGGGTTTTTGAACTTGCACGTATCGCTGCTTCCAATGAGGCGTATGATGCAGCTATCAGCGCATATCAATATATCATTGACAAAGGTCCCGATAATTATTATTATATCAACAGCAAAATTGAGATCTTAGATGTAAAATATAAGAAGATCACAAGTACGTCAACTTATACAAAACAAGACCTCTTAAGCCTTGAAGCCGATTATAATTCTGCATTGAAAGAACTTGGAATATCTCCTTCATCAATTTCGCTAATGAAAAGCCTTGCTCACCTCCAGGCATTTTATCTGAATAAAACCGATTATGCCATTGGCCTTTTACACGAAGCGCTTGATATGAAAATGGCACAACCGGAAGCGCATGCTGAATGCAAGATCGAACTGGCTGATATATTATTGATGACCGGTGAAGTTTGGGAAGCCACATTGTTGTATTCACAAGTTGACAAAGCTTTCAAGAATGAGCCTATCGGAAGTTATGCAAAATTCAAGAACGCAAAATTATCATATTATATTGGCGAGTTTGAATGGGCTAAAGCCCAACTTGACATACTGAAAGCGGCTACTTCAAAGCTGATCGCTAACGATGCAATGGCTTTGTCTTTGCTTATCAGCGACAATTCCGAAGACAGTTCTTACGATGCGCTTCGCATTTATTCAAGAGCCGATCTTCTTGAATTCCGCAACAAATATGATGATGCCATACAAACACTGGATACGCTTTTCATCAAATTCAAATATCATTCGTTATTTGATGAAGCATATTATAAAAAAGCAGAAATATATATCAAGAAAGGCTTGAACGATTCTGCTGTTGTTTATTACAAAAAGATAATGACCGAATATCCTAATGATATTCTTGGAGATGATGCTACTTACAATCTTGCGCTAATGTACGAAGAGGTTTACAAGGACAAGCAAAAAGCTATGGACACTTACGAAAAGCTGATGACCACTTACCCCGGCAGTATTTACACAGTTGAGGCCAGGAAAAGATTCAGGACTTTACGCGGTGATGTAGTAAATTAAAAAGGAAAATATAAAATAAAATCTAATGTACCCGGTAAGAGCAAAGAAACATCTCGGACAGCACTTTTTAATGGACGACAATATCGCAAGGAAAATTGTTACTTCATTACAGGAAAATAAAAATGTTCTTGAAATAGGCCCGGGTACTGGTATTCTTACAAATCACCTTCTTCAGATTCCAAATATAAATTTAAAAGTTGTTGAGATAGACAAAGAATCTGTTGACTATTTAACGCAACAATTTTCTGCTTTGGCTGAAAAAATAATTTCTGCCGATTTTTTGAGATACGATCTAAAAGGCTTATTCGACGACAACTTTAGCGTTATCGGAAATTTCCCTTATAATATTTCAACTCAAATTTTATTTAAAGTTCTCGAATATCGTGATCAGGTAAACGAAGTAGTTGGAATGTTCCAGAAAGAAGTTGCTGTAAGGATCGCATCAAAACCGGGTAATAAAGATTACGGAATTTTAAGCGTACTGCTACAAGCATTCTATGATATCGAATATCTTTTCACGGTCAACGAAAGCGTTTTTGTTCCTCCACCTAAAGTTAAATCAGCCATAATTCGTTTATTACGAAATGATGTGAAAAATTTGGATTGCGACGAAAAACTTTTTGTTACTGTTGTGAAAACGGCATTTAACCAGCGTCGGAAAACATTAAGGAATGCATTATCCTCAATTCAATTTGATACGAACGAAGAAATTACTTTACTTTTTACTAAAAGAGCTGAACAATTAGGTGTTGCCGAATTTGTTTTTATCACGCAACATGTAAAGCATTAAACTCCGCCTCCAAAAAACAAATAGTAAAGTAACCAAAGATTCAGAATCACAACTATTGTTGCTATCACAATGAGTAATGTCGTGGTTCTCCATGTGTTCACATATTTCCCCATCACCTTTTTTGAGGATGTAAGATATATCTGGATAAAAATAGTAAAAGGTAATTGAATGCTTAGTACCATCTGCGAAATGATCAGTCCTTTAAAAGGATCTCCGATAAAAATGATAATTAAAAATGCAAATAAAAATGTGATGATTATACCAAGTTTTGTATGACTGTCTTTTATGTTGTACGGTTCTCCATAAAGTCCGGCAAATATAGTTCCTCCGGCCATGCCGGCAGTAATAGTGGAGGCGATACCGGTAAACAATAATGCTATTGCAAAGACGATAACAGCTGCATTGCCAAGCAATGGGCGCATCATATCTGCTGACTGCTGCAATTCGGTGACCTGAATATGATGTTTGAAGAATACGGATGCTGCTAATATTATCGAAGCGCCGTTAATTGCCCATCCAAGAATCATGGAAAGTAATGTATCAGCAAATTCGTAATCAAGTTGTTTTTTAATGATGTTAGGATCTTTCAGGTTCCATTGTCGGCTTTGAATAATCTCAGAATGAAGAAAAAGATTATGTGGCATAACAACAGCACCAAGCACACTCATGATGATAAGCATTGATCCCTGGGGAAAAGTTGGTTGAATGCAATCCCTGGTAACCTCGGCCCATGGCACATCAACAAGCGTAAGTTCATAGATAAATGAAATGCTGATAAGTGAGACAAAACCAATGATCAGTTTTTCTATTTTTTTATAGGAGTTTGAGAAAAGTAAATATGCAACCAGCAAGGTAACTAAAACAGAACCAATGATGATAGGGATATGAAACAGCATTTGCAAAGCTATTGCCCCGCCAAGTATTTCGGCAAGAGCCGTTGAAATAGCCGCCATTACAGCCGAAGATAAGATAGGCTTCGAAACCCATTTTTTCATGTGAATGGTAGCTGCTTCCGATAAACACAATCCTGAAGCAATTCCAAGATGCGCAACATTATGCTGCAAAATAATCAGCATGATTGTAGAAAGTGTGATTACCCACAATAGCGAATAGCCAAATGTCGAGCCCGCTGCAATATTTGTTGCCCAGTTCCCCGGATCAATAAAACCAACAGCGACAAGCAATCCCGGTCCAAGATATTTTAATATTTCCCTTGCACCCAAAATTCGCGGGTGGTCTTTTCGGAGTATGTCTTTAAAGAAACCTAACATCATTTTAAAGGTGAATGCAAAGTTAAGCGAAAAAAAATGAAAAATTATTTCTATTATTGCGATATTATATTAATATTTCATGCCTGAGAAAAATAAACTAAATACTGCTGTTTTTTTAATAGTTAATCCGCAAGCAGGAGGCGAAAAAGCCCGTAAAGACTGGACTATTATTGCTTCAATGCTCGAAAAAGCAGGCATTTTATTTCGTTTTCAATTTACCGAATACAGATCGCACGCCAATAAAATTGCAATTAATGCAATTGAAAACGGGTATCGAACTTTGGTTGCTGTTGGTGGAGATGGAACGTTGAATGAAGTAGCAAATGGAATTTTACAACAAACTATTTGTCCTTCTGCTGATGTTATTCTTGGAATGATACCTATTGGTTCAGGAAATGACTGGGGCAGGATGTTCAATATTTCCGATCATTACGATAAAGCCATAAATAATATAAAAAACAAAAAGTTATTTCTTCAGGATGTTGGAAAAGTGAACTATTTCAACGATGGCAAAAATGAAGAAAGATATTTTGTAAATGTTGCCGGTATTGGCTTTGACGCAATAGTTGTAAAAAAAACAAACGATCAAAAAGAAAAAAATAAAAGAGGAAAACTTATTTATCTGTACAATATCTTTACATCATTATTTTCTTCGGGTTTTGCAAATGCAACTATTATAATTGATGGCAAGGAAATAAATTCGGAGGTTTTCAGTATGAATGTTGGGATATGCAAATACAATGGAGGCGGCATGATGCAGGTGCCTGATGCAATTGCTGATGACGGTTTATTTGATATCACGGTCATTAAAAAAATAAGCAAATTCGCAGTGATAAAAAACATAAAAAATCTTTACAACGGTTCATTTACTAAGCATCCAAAGGTAGATACTTACAGAGCAACGAAAGTAACAATAACTTCAAACCCTCCTGTTACGCTCGAAGCCGACGGAGAATCGCTTGGAACATCGCCTTTTTCATTTGAAATAATTCCCCGCTGTCTTACCATTATCACAGGATTTTGAAAAAGCGTTGATTTTATTTAATTTCGTAAATATTTTTCAATTTTCATGAGCGATAAAAAAAACAAAATATTATTTATTGATTCTGTTCATTCCTGCATGAAAGAAATGTTCGAAGCAGCGGGATATTCATGTGATGACGGTACAAAGAAAAATAAAGAAGAAATCATTTCAATTGTCGAAAATTATATTGGTCTAATTGTTCGCAGCAGAATTACAATTGATAAAGAGATCATTGATAAAGCAACTGATCTTAAATTTATCGGCAGAGTTGGTGCCGGAATGGAAAGCATTGACGTGGAATATGCCGAAAAGAAAAGAATACGTTGTTTTAATTCCCCCGAAGGAAACCGGGATGCTGTTGGTGAACATGCTCTCGGGATGCTTATCGCCTTAATGAACAATTTTTTACGCGCTGATAAGCAGGTACGCACTGGCGAATGGAAACGCGAGGAAAATCGGGGTGTTGAAATAAAAGGAAAAACGATAGGGATCATCGGTTATGGAAATATGGGCAGCGCTTTTGCCCGAAAATTAAAAGGTTTTGAAGCAAACGTGATCGCTTATGATAAATATAAATTCAATTATTCCGATGAATTTGTAAAAGAGGTTTCGTTAAATGAAATATTCGAAAAGAGCGATATTCTTAGCTTTCACGTTCCGCTGACTGACGAAACTCACTATATGTTTAATGAATCTTTCATTAAAAAAATTAAAAAGAATTTTTGGCTTATCAATACATCCCGCGGTCCTGTAGTAAAAACAGAGGATCTGTTTGCTGCATTAAAAACGGGAAAAATTAAAGGTGCTGCCCTTGATGTTGTAGAATATGAAGAAACTTCCTTTGAAACACTTGCCACAAAAGAACTCCCCAATGCATGGAAAAATATAATCAATTCCGATAAGGTAATTCTTTCGCCGCACATTGCCGGCTGGACAGAGGAATCGAAAATAAAACTGGCAAAAGTGTTGGCGGAAAAAATTATTGCTTACATGAAAAGTTTATAAGAAATTTAATTTAATAACTTATTTTTGTTCTAATAAAATCAACGAATATGAAACCAAAGAGTAAAATTTTTAGTGGAAAGACATTAGCAATTCTGACAGGCGGCGGAGATACTCCCGCTCTTAACTCAAGCATTGAATCTATAAGAAATCGTGCATCAATGCTGGGGTATAAAGTCTACGGCATCCGCAAAGGATGGAAAGGGTTGCTTGGTGATGGAGATATAATTAATTTGACTCATCATCCTTATGATGGCTGGTACGGAGGAACAGCGCTGCTTTCAAGTCGCACAAATCCATTTCCAACAAAGAAAAATCCAGAGAACAGAGTGCCTCAAATTTTAAAAAATCTTCAACGTTATAATATTGATGTTCTTGTATCTATCGGCGGCGATGACACGAATGGCGCGGCAAAACGTCTTTATGAAACAGAGGGTATCCCTGTAATTGGTTTCCCAAAAACAATTGATAACGACCTTCGCACACATACAATTCACACTTACAAAGGACAGGAAATAGAAGCGGTTCTATGCCCTGGTTTTCCGTCTGCAGTATTATCAATTATGGAATTTGCAAACAGGATTCGTACTACCTGCGAATCGCATCAGCGTATTTGCGTGCTCGAAGTGATGGGGCGCGATGCAGGCTGGCTAACGGGGGGAGCTTTTTTTGGTGGAGCTGAAATATCGTTAATCCCCGAGGTTGAAATTACAAGAGAACGTAAAGAAGTATTTTTTGAAAAAGTAAAAGAAGCCCATATGAATTCTCCTAAAAAAGCCATAGTGGTGGCTGTTTCAGAAGGTGTTCGTTGGTACGATCCCACAAAAGATAAAGTAGATGTTGTGTATGCAAGTTCTGAATTGGATGAATATGGACATCCCCGATTTGGCGGTATCAGCGGAATAATTGCATCCGAAATAAATCAAAGACTTGGAATTGAAGCAAGGGCGCAAATTACAGGTTATTATCCTCGTTCAGGCAGATGCCATGAATACGATCGCAGGCTTACAATGACTCTTGCCGATAAAGTTGCAGACCTGTTGTTGCGCGAAGAATATGGATTGATGCCCGTCATGAACAAAATGGTAAAACATATGGAATTGGAGGAATATAACACTTCAACTATCGATATGGGTTCTATTGGAAACAGGCCACTTCAGGATGCATATTATGATATAGATAATTTTACTTTTAAAGAAGGATATCATCATTTTCTTTCTCATATACTTGAAAAACCTGAAATAAACGAATTCAAATACGACTTTCCGGTAGTATTGCCAAAATAATTTTATTAGTCTATTTTTTAAGACCTCAAAGTATTTAATGCTTTGAGGTCTTTTTATTATCTTCGCATTGTGAAAGCTGAGGAAATCCTTGCTTTTTACAGGCAGGATACAAGGACAGGACAACTTAAAGATATTGTAAGAAACAGCCAGAAAGCCCGAATACAGCTTAAAGGACTTACCGGATCAGCCGGTGCAATAGTTGGGGCGGCAGTTTTTGAAGGGAATCCTTTTGCCCACATTTTTATACTTCCCGATAAAGAATCTGCTGCTTATTTTCTGAACGATCTCGAAAATATTTTTGAAGAACAAAATCTTCCTTCCGAAAAAAAACATATTCTTTTTTATCCAACATCTTATAAAAAAGCTTATGAAATAGAGAAGACAGATAATGTCAATGTATTGCTGCGTACCGATGTTCTGAATCGCTTGTCGGGCGGAAGAAAAAAACAAATTATTGTAACTTATCCTGAAGCGCTTTCCGAAAAGGTTGTTACAAAATCATATCTTTCAAAAAATACTTTCAAATTAAAAACCGATGAGCAGGTTAATCTTGATTTTATCATGGAGTTCCTTGCTGAATATGGTTTTGAACGTGTTGATTTTGTTGTGGAGCCGGGGCAATTTACTTTAAGAGGAGGCATTATTGATGTTTTTTCTTTCTCAAATGACTACCCTTACAGGATAGAATTTGCGGGCAATGTAGTGGAATCGCTCCGTACATTTGATCCAGAAACACAGCTTTCCGTAAGCAAGTTAAATCATATAAGTTTACTGCCTGATGTGCAGAACACAGAAATCCTTGAAAAAAGAGAATCCATTTTTTCTTTATTACCTTCTGATACTATTCTCTGGATCGATGATGTTTCCTATGCGTTCGAAATAATTGACAAAGAATTTGAAAAAGCAGAATTAGCTTTTGATAAAATAGATTCGGAAATAAAGCATCTTGAACCAACCGAATTATATAATAAAAGCGAAGATATTCAAAAACAAATTCTTGATTTCACAACTATAGAATTTGGAAGGCACTTTCTTTTTGATAGTGCTGAAAGCATTAATTTTACTATTACTCCACAACCTTTGTTCAGCAAGAATTTTGAATTGCTTATTTCCAATCTTCAGGAAAATTCTTCTACGGGATATAAAAATTTTATACTCGCTGAAAACGCAAAACAGGTGGAGCGCATCTACACTATTTTTGATGATATCCAAAAGAATCGGGATATGACAAAGCCAATTGAATTCCGCCCTGTGCAGTTTGCATTACACGAAGGATTCATTGACAAAGACCTGCAAATAGCTGTTTACACCGATCATCAAATATTTGAGCGTTATCATCGTTTCCGCATAAAAGACCGTTTTGCAAGCAAGGAAACAATTACCATGAAAGAGCTGTATGACCTGAAACCAGGGGATTACATCACGCACATCGATCATGGTATTGGCAGGTTTGACGGGCTTGAGAAGATTGAAGTCAATGGCAAAGAACAGGAAGCAATACGATTGGTTTACAAAGACAGCGACCTTTTATACATCAGTATTCACAGTCTTCACAGGATTTCCAAATACGTTGGCAAAGACGGTGCTGTGCCTACAATGAACCGTCTTGGCTCAAACGCTTGGAGTAATCTCAAGAAAAAAACAAAACAACGGGTAAAAGATATTGCAAAAGATTTGATTCAATTATACGCCAAACGCCGCAACGAACAAGGCTTTGCATTTTCCCCAGATACTTATCTGCAAACAGAATTGGAAGCATCTTTCATTTATGAAGATACTCCCGACCAAGTGAAAGCCACAACTGATGTGAAAAAGGATATGCAACAGGAATGTCCGATGGATAGATTGATTTGCGGTGATGTTGGTTTCGGAAAAACAGAGATCGCGATTCGTGCTGCATTTAAAGCCGTTTCCGAAAGCAAACAGGTTGCAGTCCTTGTTCCTACAACTGTTCTTGCATTGCAACATTATAAGACTTTCAGCGAACGATTAAAGAATTTTCCTTGCAAAGTAGATTATATCAATCGCTTCAAATCGGCGGCAGCGGCGAAAAAAACATTAGCCGAACTCAAAGAAGGGAAAACAGATATACTTATTGGCACTCATCGTCTCATCAGTAAAGACGTGGAATTTAAAGACCTCGGGCTTCTTGTTATTGATGAAGAACAAAAATTCGGTGTAGCTGCAAAAGAAAAATTAAAACAGATTAAAGTAAATGTTGATACACTAACACTCACGGCTACGCCGATTCCAAGGACATTGCAATTTTCCCTGATGGGTGCGCGCGATCTTTCAATAATAAATACGCCACCGCCCAATCGTTATCCGATCATTACGGAGCTGCATGTTTTTAAAGAAGAAACAATTCGTGATGCTATTCTATATGAGGTTTCGCGTGGCGGACAAGTTTTTTTTGTTCACAACAGAATCCAGAATATTAGTGAAATTGCAGGTATCATAAAGCGTCTATGCCCTGACGTGCGAGTGGCTATAGGGCACGGACAATTAGACGGACATCATTTGGAAGCTATCATGCTTGATTTTATTGATGGTTTATATGATGTGCTTGTTTCAACTACCATTATTGAATCGGGTTTGGATATTTCAAATGCAAATACGATTATCATCAATAATGCACAGAACTATGGTTTGAGCGACCTTCACCAATTACGAGGCCGTGTGGGCAGGACAAATAAAAAAGCATTTTGTTATTTGTTAGCGCCCCCACTTTCAGTATTGACGGACGAAGCAAGAAAACGACTTCGTGCCATTGAAGAATTTTCGGAACTTGGAAGTGGCTTCAATATTGCCATGCGCGATTTAGATATTCGCGGAGCGGGAAACCTGCTTGGCGGCGAACAGAGCGGTTTTATTGCTGAAATAGGTTTTGAAATGTATCATAAAATTCTGGATGAAGCCATTCAGGAATTAAAAGAAACTGATTTCAAAGAGTATTTTACAGATACCGTCAAAACTGAGTTTGTAAAAGATTGTCAAATAGAAACCGATCTTGAAATTCTTATTCCTGATGATTATGTGAACAGCATCAAAGAAAGATTATCACTTTACAAAGAGCTTGACAATATTGAAACAGAAGAAGGGTTAGATAAGTTCCGCGAACAATTGATAGATCGCTTTGGCGCAATTCCATTACAAACTCAGGAGCTTATTCAAACAGTGAAATTACGCAAGATCGCTAAGAATATAGGGTTTGAAAAAATTGTTTTGAAAGGAAATAAGTTTATTGGCTTTTTTATTCCTGACGAAAAATCGCCTTACTATCAGTCAGAATCCTTCACCAAAGTGCTCAACTTTATAAAAGAAAATCCTCGTGCATGCAAGATGAAAGAAGGAATTAATAAACTAACTCTTTCCTTTGAAAATGTTAACAGTGTAGTTATGGCAATAACTAAACTCAAAGAGTTACTTTAAATTTTAATTTTCTTTAAGACAAGTTTCATCAACTCATCGCGCGATTTCATAAATGCAGCAGGCATTGAAATTCCTCCCGGAACGCTTTCAAACATTACATTTTTTTGTTTTAAATCGGTTTTAAATGAAAGTTCAAAAGAATAATATTTATCCGTTGCAGCAGGATTTCCAATTAAAGTATCAAGCTCCCAAAAATTAAATTTGTTAATTTTCATTGAAAGTGAATCAATGTCCTGTTCCGTGATATCAGCTTCTTTTGTATTAAGATCATTGCTTGTCAAAATGTTTTTTTGAGATGCATTTCCTTTTGCATTTCTGAATAATGTATAGAAAATTTTTCCATCTTTAATTTTAATTTCTTCATACGAAGATTCGGTTGCGTGCAGATAATGAGCTTCGAATTTTAAAAATCCATCATTTAGTTTATTATTATCAATTATTGAACTTGTAGAATTTTTTTTCGTTTGTTGTTTATACAGCTTTTTTTTATGAGAACAAGCCATAATGACTGTCAGGGAAAGAATAATAAAAACAGTCTTTTTATTCATGCAATAATTTTTATTATTTTCAAAAATATAGAATTATTTTATCCAATAAAAACAATTACAAATAAAAACGCCGGATGGATAATCCGGCGTAAAATTTTTAGTTAAACCCTATCAGGTCCGTTGAATCCCTTAAAGTGATCTGGCTAATTCCATTAAAAGAACTCAATATTCCAATAACAGAGCCTGTACCGGATGGAACTTTTTTTGAAGCAAAGTTTGCATAGCTACTTGTGCGGATTACTACTGATGAAGAACCGCTCTGATCATATAAATTATGGTTGCTGGCAGTAGCAGGTGGGATACAAAAAGCCTGACCTATATCCCCCTGAAAATGTACATTGTTCATACGGATAAGAGTGCTATAGTATGCTGATGATGCTAATTGAGCCATAGACAATGTTGTAGGAACAGGTGGATTTTGAGGAAAACTATCAAGGAAAAAATGATCTTTAATAAATGCAATCGGGATGCGACCAATAGCGCCATTATTTGTATATCCAAGTTCGGGTACGCCACTGTAATTACCAAGATATAATCCTTGGCATTTTATATAAACCTGTTGACCAAGCCTGAATGTAGTGTATATGTTAGACTCGTCAATTGCAATATCAATGCCTCCGGTATTATCCTCAATATAAAGGTTTTTATAAATATTTCCTGATTCATCGTTTCCTACAACAACCCCTTTGATTATATAATCTTGAGTGATTTCCCCAAAACCCGCACCAAGTGAATCGGCATAAAAAGTATTAAGTCCTGCTATGGTCATGTTTGATGAAAAAGCAACTGTAGGTGCCGAAATTGTAGGTGCTGCAAATTTTTCTTTTACGCAGCTTTCTAAACCAGCAATAAAAAACACTATCAAAATGACTGTTATAATTTTATTGTTCATGTTTCTTCGTTTTAATAATTTGATATGATTTAATGTAAAATTTATTTCCACTGAAAACCTTGAAGATCATTCAGATTCCGTATAAATAACTCCCATTGGCTTTTCCCGGCGTAATAAACCAATATTCCGGTAACAGATCCAGTCCCGCTAGGAACTAATGTTGACGCAAACTCAGCGTAATTGCTGTTATAAAGCATGATCGAACCCCAGTGATTATCCTGTATGGTGCGGCTTGTTGAAGTCGTTAAAGACGAAAAAGGTTGGCCCACATCAGCTGAATAAAAATGAACACTGTCAAATTTCACAAGCGTACATAATATTGGATTTGTAAGAGAATAACTGCTTACAGAAGGAATAGCAATAGTTGTTGGCACAGGAGAACCTTTTGGAAAACCATCAAGGAATAAATAATTTTTGATAAAATTAGAAGGAATTCTCCCGATAGCACCGCCATTATTGTAACCGAGTTCCATAACGCCGCTATTATTGCCGAGTGACAATCCTTTGCATTTGATATAAATCCTCTGCCCAAGGGTGTAAGTATTATATAAGTATGACTGGTCGAGAGCTACATCAAGACCTCCGGTATTATCTACCAGATAAATCGCCTTATAGATATTTCCACCGGCATCGTTTGCAACAACGATACCCTGAACGATAATGTCTTTAGTGATCGTTCCAAATCCCGAGCCCATTGAATCAGCGAAGAACTTAGTAAGCTGGGCAATGGTTGTGTTTGCTGTTAGTCCTGCGGTTGGAGTTGGCGGCTGATCCACATCGCCTTTTATACAACTGTTGAGAAATACTATGCCTGCAACAATTAAAAGAACTGCTAATATTTTATTTATTTTATTCATATTGTTTTTATATCATTTATTAATAAAAAATAAAATTATATCCTTACCGATACTGTTAAGAAATATGTTCTGCCAAGCCCATAAAAATACTTCGATGGAAATTCATTGACATTCTTTCGTGCCGAATAATCAAAACGCATTTGCTCATAACCATTGGTGATCAAATGTTGGTTATCCATAACATTGCTAACACTAAAAGTTATATTAATGAACGCATTTTTATAATAAATAGATTTTCCGATTGAAAGATCTAAAGTATAACCTCCTTTTATTTTTTCCTGCCTGGTAATATTCTGAATCAAGGTATCTGACATTGCTCCGGCAATAGCTTCGGTTGTTCTTCTTTCAGGGTTGTATTCCAAATACATTTTATCAAAGAAATTTAGGTTTGCATTAACATACCATAATTTGGGATGTGTATATTTAATTCCAATTGATGCAGCATTCTGAGGTGTTCCGCTTACATAAAAATTCTTTTGGTAAATAGGGTCTGTAACATCCGGACTCGATCCGTTCTCATATGAAACGGTAGCCAATGGCCTGGAAGTATACCTGTAATTGCCAAGTGCACCAACTGCATCCACACTAATAGTACTCGAAACTTTCATTTCGGCACCAAGTTCAAACCCTTGCATTGTTTTATTAATGCCGGTTTCTGTTAAGTTAACGAATGTCGCATAAGCATCATCGTAGAAACTTGTAACGCTTGCCTGGTTCGTAAACATAGTTTGATAAGCAGTAGCCCGCAAATTGATTTTTTGTGATTTATAAATGTAACTAATATCACCCGATGTCGTTGTTTGAGTACCAATCCCGGTTGTCAGAGTATTTTTGATAGTAGCATCAACAAAAGCATTATCTGAATAAGGAGCATTGGTAATATATCCTGCATTTCCTACAATATAATTGTGCCCGTTAATTTTATATGTCGCGCCACCTTTTATTCCATAATTTAGGTAATTGCTTTTTTCTGAGTTTCCGTATGAATTATTCGGGTTACGTCCATTTCTCATAAGTCCATCTCTCCAAAAGGTAGTATGAGAAACATCAGCCGAAACAAAATAATCTATATTATTATAATTGAACTCTGCTTGTCCCCAAAGTAAACCGCTGTTTTCAAAAATATTATAATTATATCCATATGTATCTCCGGCTTTCACTTTTCTGTTTGGATTGTTCATATCATTTTGAATGGAATCCTGGTTACCATGATAATCTTGAACTGCATACTGATCAATATCTACCCAGTAATTACCGCCAAGCATGTCGAGTATGGTTTTAAAATGATGTCCTTTATATTTTGAAAGCTCAAGTCCTCCGCTAAGCATGATATGATCGTTTTTCTGGTAATTCCATAACGAATTTAACATCACTTGCGAATGATCTATTCTTTTTTCTTCAACAAGATAATTTGCCTGTGCATTGGTCATATTTGCCAATTGGTTCACTTGATATAAATGATCCCAATTGATCTGTCTTGTATTGACATCATTTTTCCAGGCTTCAGTAATAGCGGCTACCACTGCAGGATCTGCGGGAACTGAAGATTCTGGTGGAACATTAAGCCCCATATTTGTTTGCCAGCTAGGCAAATACCTATAATAGTCAGGACGCGGATCGGGAGCATTATACCAGTTTAATCCAGAGGTTCCGTTTTTTCCAAATGAATATGCAAGCGAATTCGTTATTTTTAATTTTGAATTGACATTCCAGTAATCATTTAAAATTGTCATGGGTTCATTAATGTCTTTTACTTTAGCATTACGTTTGTCGGCTCCATTGTTTTGATATCCCCAGTCAGGATTATAATAATGTGTCTGGGCAAGATCAAAACATTCTTGTGTTGCTGCAGCCTGCATGCCTCTTTTGGTAGGTGAACCAAAAACTGTTAATGCAATACTATGTTTATCGTTTAATTTTTTTTCTGCTGCTGCAAAATATGACCAGGCATCATAAAAGACACCATCAACATAACTTTGATTTCCCCAACGGCGTGAACCACTAAGAGTGAATGCCCAGTTATTTTTCATTAACCCGGTGGAATAAGTGTACATTAAACGATTTGAATATGATTTATTTGAATGTGAATATGACAACTTATTTTGTTTTCTTTGCATGGAAGCACGTGTAATGATATTCGTTGAACTGCCCACGTCGCCAAATGTAAAACGCGAAGCTGTAAGGCCATTAACTACTTCTTCGTTATGCATGGCATCATTTAATCCTCCCCATTCAGCCCATGAAGGACGACCATTTTCGGGATCATTAACCAGAACATTACTCATGTAAACGGAAGAATTATCAGAATCATAACCGCGAATGCGGAAATATTCGGCACCCAAAGTGTATCCCGCTACGCTATTAAAGATATCACTTGAAGAATGTAAAAGCCCCGAAATATTTTGCCCTTTATTATCATCTTCAAAATCAAGAGCAGAAGAACTAACTTCCGAAACACCTGTTCCGTCTGAAGAATTTGAAGACTTGCGTTTCATTTTAAATGTACCAAGTTTTGTTTCGGGAGCTATAACATCAATTGCTGATGTCTGCAAATCATAACCATCAATTGTAATAGTTATATTCGTTTTTCCAGCAGGAATATTGTTGAACTCGAAGTTTCCATTCTTGTCAGTTTTTAACAAGCTACTTCCTATTTGAACACTTGCATCAGGAACAAACTTCCCTGTTTCGGAATCGAACACTGTACCCGAAACCTTGGCGACCTGTGCCTGTATTGCCATTGCAATGATCATAGACAAAAAAAATAATAATAATTTCCTCATACCTTATACATTTAATTTTCATATTTATTTTCCGCAAAAGGGAGGTAAAGGTAATAGATAAAGTTTAATTGGAACCAAAATTTTAACAATTTATTTTTACTAAAAAATTTATACCTTACAGGAAAAATAAAATATACATATATTTGCAATATAATTTAACGTTACAAAAAATATGAAAAAGAATCTACAATTTGCGACAATTCTTTTTGTTGCTTTTTTTATCTCTATTCGTTTTACTTCGGCACAAGAAAAAAAATATAAAATAGGATGCATTGCTTTTTATAATACTGAAAATTTTTACGATACGATTAATGACCCCAATACGAATGATGACGAATTCACTCCGACTGGTGAAGCAAAATGGAATTCGAAAAGATATTATCAAAAGCTCGACCACATAGCTACAGTGATTTCCCAAATAGGTGATGAGTATGTAAAAGGAGGTCCTGTAGTCATGGGTCTTTCTGAGATTGAAAATCAATCTGTTTTAGAAGACTTGGTGAGTCAGCCGATATTAAAACCCTCAAATTATGGAATTGTTCATTATGATTCACCGGATAAAAGAGGTATTGATGTTGCGTTCATTTACCAGAAAGATCATTTTACTGTTGTCAACAGCAAAGCTGTTCCGCTGAGAATTCCATCCAGACCAGGTTTTACAACCCGCGATCAACTTGTTGTGTTCGGTAAATTTGATGGAGAATCGATGTACTTTATAGTTAATCACTGGCCTTCAAGATATGGTGGCGAAAAAAGAAGTACCCCTTTACGAAATGCAGCTGCTGATCTAACCAAATCAATTGTAGATTCAATTCAAAAGATTGATTCTACTGCCAAAATTATTATAATGGGCGATTTAAATGATGACCCTACAAACAAAAGCCTTATTAAACATTTACAAACAAAAGGAGATGTAAAAGAAGCTGGTAAAAAGGATTTATACAATCCAATGTATAATCTTTTTAAAAAAGAAGGCGTCGGAAGCCTTGCATACCATGATAATTGGAATCTTTTTGACCAGATTATTGTTTCAGGTGCTTTACTTGGAGATGATAAATCCACTTATAAATTTTATAAAGCAAAAATTTTCAATAAAGCTTTTATTACTCAAACTGATGGAGCTTATGCCGGATATCCTTTACGTACTTACGTTGGGGGTGTTTACCAAGGCGGGTACAGCGATCATTTTCCATCATATATTTTCTTAGTAAAAGAGAAATAAATAATTTATTATTTATAGGGCTATCTATTCTGGCGAAATATAATTTATATTACGTTAAGAACTTGTTCAGCAAAAAGCCATTGAAGATGCATTTTATATACTGAGATATGCCTCTATAAAACAAGATCATTATTTACTTTTTTCTTTATTAACCTGAGTTTGATATAGCAATAAGGTATGAATTCTTCTTTCCCTTGTTGTTTTGTGATTTCTTTTACACAAAAATATATTTACACTCCCTCATTGATGTATGCATGTAAAAGAAAGGATACACAAACTATTATTGATATTGTTGCATTGTTTAATGCAATAATGAATGCAAGTAAAGCAATAGATGCACAACTATGCACCGATTCTTGATATAGTTGCACAAACTATTGCTTGAGATGCACAGATTATTGATATAATGAAGCAAACTAAACAATGTTAGTAATGGTTTTATTCGAGTTATACTAAATGAGTGAGAAGCATATAACAAATCAATTGAAGAGAATAAAAAATAATATCAACTGTTGATTCAAACAGACATTTAGTCTCAATTTCTGATAACATATGGTCGGCAAAGACTTATGTGATGACAAGTGAACAAGCGATCTACGTTGAAAATAAAAAGGGGTCTTCAGACTAAAAAAATATTTATCAGATACTTGTACCCTTCCATCATTAATAATTATATAAGGCATGGGCAAAAAAAAGGGCAGTCTTAAAAAGACAGCCCCTTAAATTTCAAATTATTTAAATTTATTTTTTAATGATAACCGTTACAGCTCCTTTTAATTCTTTACTACTATTGTTCGAATCTGTAAGTGTTACAATATAAAAATATGTGCCTGCTGAAACCATATTTCCTTTGTCTTTTCCATCCCAGCCATCTGTACCTTCATAAAGTAATTCACCCCATCTGTTTAGTATTTTAATATTTAATCCTTTTAAAAATACAGCATTTTCAACATTATCGTCATTTGGAATGAACGCATTTGGTATTGGTTTAATATCAATTACTATAGAGTCTGCTGGTGAATAGCAATTATTATTTTCAGCTATTACATAAACAATCTGTTTGCCCGATAAAGTAGTGGTCTGATAAATATTCGGACCGTTTGGAACTACGACAGTGTTTCCAACAGAAAATTGATATGAATCATACGTCGAAGGGTTTGCAGTAAAGATAACATTACTTCCGACATATCCTATATTATCGTACAAGTTACTTGATATTGAAACCACGGGGTTATCATTAACTTTAACCACAACTTCATCAGTGCCTGTGCATGAACTTGCATCAGTAACTGTTACAGTATATATCATTGTACTTATTGGGTTAGCAATAACACTTGCTCCTATAGTTGAAGATAAACCATTAGCAGGGCTCCAGCTATAAGATACGCCACCAGAAGCAACAAGTGTTGTTTGAGAGCCTTCGCATATAGAAACATCAGGCCCTGCATTAGCAATAGGAATTGGGAAGATGCTAATTGTAGCAGTTCCATTCATAGTATTAACGCAACTGGTAGTTGTATCGGTTGCAACTACAGTATAATTGCCCGACGGTTGATTTCCAAAACATATAGAAGAGCCTATTCCGGCAACTGGTGAGCCAATATTTGTATTATTAGAAGTCAACTGATAACTAATTCCTGTTTCAGAACCACTTAAGCAAACTGGAACACCCACAGCATTGTCGCAATAAGAGCCTGATCCAGTAATATTATATGCCGTAGGTAATGGATTAATAACTACAGTAGCACTTCCTGTCATATAATTTTTACATTGAGTTGTAGTATTTGTCGCAATTACTGTATAAATACCAGCTGGATATGTTCCGGGGAAAGTAATCGCATTGCCAGTTCCTGTAACTGTTGCGCCAGCTGGCGTACCTCCTTTATATAATTCATAACTTACTCCAACTTCTGATCCACTAAGGCCAAGCGTAACGCCAGGACTTGATGCACAATATGCACCGCTACCTGAAGCAGTAATATTGTATGCTTTAGGTATTGGGTTAACAATAATTGTAGCACTACCTGTCATAGTATCTTTACACCCGGTAACAGTATTTGTCGCAATTATCAGATAATTACCAGCAGGCTGATTTACAAAATCAATTGCAGAGCCTGTTCCAGCTATTATTATGCTTGTTGAAACACTTCCACTGAATAATTCATAATTTATTCCAACTTCCGAACTACTAAGTTCTATTGTAACACCCGGGTCGGAAGAACAATATGCGCTACTACCTAAAACAGTTACATTATACTTATTAGGTAATGGATTTACGATAACCGTAGCACTTCCTTTCATAGTATCTTTACAACCTGTAGTTGTATTTGTAGCAATTATTGTATAAATACCAGCTGGCTGATTTCCATAATCAATCACACTTCCGGTTCCTGGTTTTGTAATACCCGTAGAAGAAGTGCCAACAAACAATTCATAATTTATACCTATATCGGAATTACTGAGTTCAACAGTAACGCCGGGACTTGATGCACAATATATACCACTGCCAACAACATTTACGTTATATTTATTAGGTGTTGGATTAATTGTAATCGTAGTGATCCCGCTCATTGTATCTCTACAACCTGTAATTGCATTTGTAGCAATGACAGAATATATACCTGCCGGCTGAGTTCCAAAACAAATAGAAGAACCAGTACCTGCTACCTGGGTTCCGATATTGGTTCCATTAGAAACCAATTGATAATTAATACCGGTTTCCGAACCACTTATGCAAACAGGGATACCTGCTACATTATCGCAATAAGAACCCGTACCAGTAATATTAAATTTAACAGGCAAAAGATGAACTATCACTGTAACTGAAGAAGTATCTTTTTTAAATCCATCCGTAACAACTACTATATAAATAGTAGTAGTATCAGGTCTTACAAAAGGATTGGATAATGTATCTGTAAAACCTAAAGGATTTGAATACCACTGATAAGTATAATGTCCACCTCCGCCGCTAGCAAGAGCATTTACTTGAGTAGAATCGCCTAAACAAATTGCATTAGCCGCAGTAGTAACAGTATCGTTTAATGGGCCACCAACTACATGAACAACAACTTGGTCTGTAGAAGTACAGCCAGTAGTTGGGTCGGTAACTAGCAATGTATATATTGTAGATGTTGACAAAAGTGCTGTTTTTGGATCTTGAATATTTGAGTTGACAAGAAGCCCTGCAGGCGTCCAAGAATAGTTATAATTTCCCGTTCCTCCTGTAGCGGAACCATACAGAATTGTGTCAGTTCCATTGTTAATTGTAACATCAATACCTGCATTGGCAATTGGTAACGGATTCACAGTTACTGTAACTGGCGTGCATGCAGATAATCCACACCCAATATTCGACCATCCGGCATAATATGTAGTAGTAATCGCAGGTGCAGTTATTGTTAAACTGCTACCTGTTCCAATAAAAGTACCTCCGCAGGATCCGGTAAACCAGCTCAATGTAGCGCCACTTCCCCCTGTTGCATTTAATGTAATAGTTGAATAGGCACCAAAACAATAAGAACTATGATCAACAGTGACCAATGTAGGAGCGCTTACCGGAGGATCAACCGTTATTTTTACATTTTTATTTATAGTATTTCCACAAGAATCAGTAATATTAAAAGTATAAGTAGTAGTAGTAGATGGAGTAACAGTAATATTTTGGTTGTGTGATATAAAAGTTGAGCCGTTTGTCCATGTACATTTATAATAATTTCCTGCAGTAACAATGCCATGTAATGTTACTGGCTTTCCCTGACAAATTGTTGTGTCAGGTTCTTTGATGTATCCGTTTACGCCAACAAAATCATGAAGGAATATTGTGTCTCTTGAAATATTCGGATTACAAGGGCACCCTCCACTAATCACATTAAAAATAATAGTTTCCGTACCTTCAGTAATGTTATCTTTAATTGTGTTTAATGGTATAATGGTTGAAATAACTCCAGCAGGGATCGTTACAGGATTTGGCAATGCAGTGTAATCCGTTCCTGATGAAGCTGTACCGCCCATCGTATAACTAATAGATAGAGGAGAAGAGGTATTGACAGTATCCAGCCTGGTAAAAGTGATTGATGAAGTACAACCTTCATAACTGTTTTTATCACCTGTTGGGTTAGCAACATTCATTGCAACACCGCTTCCTGATGAAAAACTATTGGCTTCAAGAAAAACCCAACTATCATATATTCCGTCATTAACATCAGCAATCGCCAATTTTATATGATACCATTGGCAAGCTGTTACAGTAGCTGTTGCCGTAAGAACAGTAGTTAAACCATCACATTCTATATTCATTGTTCCTGTGGCATTATCGCGATAATAAGCAGAATTCGTACCTGGTCCCGGGCCCAAAGACCCAGCAGCAGCATATCCGTTATTCACATTATTAATTGAAACAGGAGTGGATGTCCCCGGAATGAGGGCAATATTTTTATTTGAATATTGAGGACCAACTGTACTTAAACTAGTAATGAAGAATCCAAAAGCATCATTATACGCTGTATTCACGTATTCATTATATTCTTCCGAACCAAACGTATACCTGAAAGAAACTGTATTGCTTGAAGGTTTGAAATCGAATTCCAGTACGGATGCATCATGAGTTGTACTAGTAGAAACACCAATCATTGATGCAATAGTTGCATCACCTGTTTCTTTAAAATCCGTAGAATTGTTTGCGGCAGAATTTGGACCTTCTGCATCTTTTGCTTTACCTGTTGAAAGCACTAAGCCTTTATTGTATCCAACAGTTGAATTACCCCCGACAAAATATCCTATTTGCTGAGAATTTCCTTTGTATGTAATATTTTGCGCTTCAAGACAACCAGAAATAAGATAATTTGTAACAAGTTGCGTTGGATCGTATGTAGAAGTATCCACTACTAAAACAGTAGCGGCACTCGTAGTAAAACTCTGAATTGAACATCCGCTGCTTTCACCTGCTCCATTTACTGCTGTGACTTTCCAGTAATAAGTAGTACTTGGGTTCATTGTAAGTGAATAAGTAAGAACATTCCCAATATTAAGCCCGTTATAAATATTTGTAGGTGGGTTATTTGTTCCAAAATAAAGTTTATAATAAGAAACCGTTCCTCCTGATGTTGGAGCTGTCCAGTTAAGAGATGCAGGTGTGCCAACATTTGTAGCTCCATTCGCCGGAATAGTTGGTGTAGGACAATTAGGTATTGCCACAGTAGTGCATGAAACATTCATAGTAAAAGTTCCTGTAGCTGTAGCTGTACCTATTCCGTGAACAAAGAAATAGTATGTTGTCCCGTTGACAGAAGTGAATGTGTAATATGCATTATTATCACCGCAACTTGTATAATTGCCTTCATTACCGCCAATACAAGTAAGAGAGGAACAAGTACCTGAATATACACTTAGGCTTGTTGGCAAGGCTGATCCGCAAAAACTTACAGTAATATCTTGTCCCGTACCTACAAAACTATACCACACACCCGGGGATGTGATTGTAACTCCACAAGTAGCAGTAGGATCATTTGTTGTTGTTGCACCAACCGTAGTACCCGAAGTAGATGAGCCACAAGTTACAGAAATTGCCCCTGAACATTGGTCATTTGCCGGAATGACAGGACATGCATTTGTAGTAAATAAACTTGAAGTAGCATAAGATGATTTTGTACTATTGCAACTTGTAAAAGCATAAACTCTTAAATAATAAGATGTATTACAAGTAAGAGCAGAGGAAATTACAGATGTGCTGGCAGTAATACCTTGATCAATCCCATGACCATAGGTTACAGTGTCACTTTTACCCACTACCCAGTAATATGATACTGTTGCACTACCGGCTGGCGTACCTGCCGCCCAAGATAAACTAGCAGTAGTAGTTCCTGTAGCTGTTCCGGTTGCACTAACAGGTGTCCCGGGAGTAGTGCAAGAGCCTGATTGTACATTTAAAGTATAATCTTCAACTTCGCCATAAGTTACAGAACCACAGGGAGACAAAGTGCCAGTATAAGTTATACGAATTCTCATTCTTGTACTGCCAGTTAGAGCACCTACAGGAGGTGTTATTGTAGCAGTATAAGGACCAACTCCTGATGTTCCTGTAACTGTTATAACTTCATTAGCATCCGTAAAACTTCCATTATGATTCCAGTCTACCCATATTCCACATTGGTCACTAGTGTAGCCATTGCCATTTGTAACAGTAATTGCATAACCAGTTCCAATAGTCATAACCGTTGATTGAGCAGTATAATCAGCATACCCACCGCTTGTACAGCTTGTAGAATTATTAATGCTACCAACAGTTACATTTGAAATATATTCATCACAGGTTGTAGCACCTGCCGTGCAATAACATGGAGTTGCAGAAGTAGTTGTATTATTAGGATTATTTGTTGAACTTGTAGTTTTATATTTTGTATTCGTACTTGTACATGCATATTCGCAGACATGAACTCTGTATGCAGTACTTGCCGTTAATCCGGTAATTACAACGCTTGAACCCGTACCGCTATAAACGCAATACCACCCAGATGAACCTATTTGTGTTCCGCTACCGAATGCTGCATTTGCCGTATATGTTGTACCATCAACAGGTGCTGCAGTTCCTGAATTGCCCTGAAACATAAATACAGAACAGCCGTCGCCACTTCCTCTTGTCCATTTTATTGTATCAGCAGTATAGCATGAATTACTAAACGAAACGGTTGTAGCTTGGGTTGTTGGAGTAACGCAAGTTGACGAATACGTTATCTGAATATTTGGTCTGTAAGTACTAGTAGTGCCACTGCCTGTTGGCGCGCTACTATCCTGATACCAGTATTCATGCATATTAGCTGTTGTAGAAGTATAATAAAAATGAGGATAAGAACTTGTTCCTGTTCCGCCATAATTTGTTTGAATAAGTACTAATAAATTATTTCCAGTATAATTAAAAGGGGTTGTTAATGTAATTGTTTGCCAACCGGTAGATGAAAAACTTAAAGTTCCGCTATATACTGATGTAGCGCCTGATATTGCAGTTGCCCATGTGCCGGCTGTAAGGGCTGTAGATGTTGTGGTTGCAAGATAAATAGTTACACTGGCAGAAGCTGTTTGCGATGTGGCGACATTATAAGCCAGGGAGGTAATACTTCCCGTACCGCCAATTTCAGTACTCGTGTATATTGCTGCACTTCTTTCATAGCCATAATACATTCCAAATGGCTGTCTCTGATTGGAAGTTCCAGTGCCTATTGTTACTGTAGCAGCATTTACTTCATTAAATAAAAAAATAATGCTGAAAGCGGCAATACTAATACTTACTAAATACTTGTAGAGGTTTTTCATATATGAACGTTTAATATATTTATAAATATATAGTTGGATATGTATGCTTATTATATTCCATCATTTTGTTGATTTGTGATAATTTCAAAATACAAGGAATTTATAATATAATAAATTATTTTTTTTGTTTATTGATGTAATTGTTAATCATTCCCTCTTTCACAATCTCTTCTTCGGATATTGGCTTAGTTGAAACCAATTCGACCGAATAACCTGAAGTCAAAAGGTCGTTATTAATGACTTCTACAGTAATAGCCTTATCTGCAATTAACACACAGGAACTTGTTTGAAAATTAGTCTTTGAATAATAAATATTTTTGCATTGGCTTAATATTCTATCCATCACTAACACATCCTGATCTTTCTGGAGGCCTGAGACTTTAAGAACAATTTTATTTTTTACTTCGGATTTAGTGGTTTGAGCCTGAACAAGGCATACGCTCAGCAATAAAAAAATAGCTACAAAAAAGGTTGTTATTCTCATGGTTTGGTACATTTAACTATTTGTAGCTCGCAAAATTAAAAAAATAGTTTAACATCTACAAATATTTTACGAATTATTATACAGATTATCAACCGATAACCAATGAGTAAATCGTTTTATATCCGCTCACCCTAATTTTCTTTGGGGTTACCGGAAGGAATCTACCTGTTATTATCCATTACTATCAGCACTGAATAATAATATCTTAAGAACCCCATCTCGTGTGAATAAAGATTCTCAAAACTCATATTATGACGTGTGAAAAAAGTTATTAACAATCATAAAAAATACAGAAGTACAATGAAAAATTGAATACCGAAATGGTAATTAATGATATAAAATAAAATCTAGATGGCAGTTAAACTAGTTTGAAAAGATTCATTCATTTTATTTATTATAATTTTATCACAATTATTTTAATCTAAATCTAATCAATCTTTTTAATAATGATGTTTAGTTCATTTAATTGTTGCTCGGAAATTGAAGAAGGAGAACCGCTCATCATATCGCGTCCATTATTGTTTTTTGGGAAAGCAATGAAATCTCTTATAGAATCGGAACCACCGAAAACAGCACACCAACGGTCGAAGCCGAAGGCAATACCACCATGAGGAGGAGCGCCATATTCAAAAGCATTCATTAAAAAACCAAATTGCGATTGTGCTAATTCATCAGTAAAACCAAGTGTTTGAAACATTTTTTTCTGAAGGTCTTTATTATGAATTCTTATAGAACCACCACCAATCTCAACTCCGTTTATCACAAGGTCGTAAGCATTTGCTCTCACTGCACCTGGATTTGTATCGAGTAAAGAAATATCTTCGGGTTTTGGCGAAGTGAACGGATGATGCTTTGCATAAAAACGTTTTGTTTCTTCGTCCCATTCGAGTAATGGAAAATCAATTACCCAAACTGGTGCAAAATTATTTGCATCACGAAAACCAAGTCTGCTGCCTATTTCAAGACGAAGCTCGCATAAAGATTTTTGAGTTTTTTCTTCTTTTCCTGCAAGCACAAGTATCAGATCGCCCGGCTTTGCATTGAAAGCAGCTACCCATTTTTTTAATTCTTCTTCATTATAAAATTTATCGACAGAAGATTTTAATGAGCCATCTTTATTATATCTTAAATAAACCAGCCCTGAAGCGCCTATTTGCGGGCGTTTTACAAATTCAGTCAATTCATCCAATTGCTTGCGTGTGTATTCTCCACAACCTTCGGCACAAATTCCAACAACTAATTCGGCATCGTCAAACACCTTAAAATCCTTGCCTTTTACTATTTTGCTCAATTCAACAAACTTCATTTCAAAACGAATATCAGGTTTATCTGAGCCATAATATTTCATAGCATCGGCATAACTTATACGTGGAAAATCTTTCACTTCAATGCCTCTAACGTTTTTGAAAAGATGTTTTGCTAATCCTTCGAAAGTATTTAAAATATCTTCCTGAGTAACGAACGACATTTCGCAATCAATTTGTGTAAATTCCAATTGACGATCTGCTCTTAGATCTTCATCACGAAAACAGCGTACGATCTGGTAATAGCGGTCGTATCCGGCAATCATCAAAAGTTGTTTATATGTTTGCGGTGATTGAGGAAGTGCATAAAATTCGCCAGGATTCATTCTTGAAGGAACCACGAAATCGCGTGCGCCCTCAGGTGTTGAGCCAATGAGGTAAGGCGTTTCTACTTCAATGAACTTTTGTGAATTCAAAAAATTTCTTGTTTCTGCCGACATCAAATGACGCAGCTCAAGACTTTTTTTCACGCTGT
>Ga0224523_1000197_pt1 | contig 37962 bp, 35 predicted proteins | sample CFST50metaG_FD_182732 | JGI IMG/M metagenome (GOLD analysis project Ga0224523, IMG submission 182732) | Peat soil microbial communities from Stordalen Mire, Sweden - C.F.S.T50 | ecosystem: Environmental > Terrestrial > Soil > Wetlands > Peat | place: Sweden: Norrbotten County, Stordalen Mire... | reverse complement strand
TCATTATAAAATGAAATATAATTTTCAACACATATATCCATATCAAAGTTTTGAGCCACAATACTGCAATTACTTTTTAACGCATTGTAATATTCTTTATCGGAAATTAATTTTTCCATGGCACTTGTAAATTCAGCAACTGTAGGCTTTCCATTGCCTGCCATCGGAACAATTATACCAGCCGCTTTTCCGTCCTTTTGTATCATATGCGGAATCTCTCCAACATTTGTAGCTATAACCGGCACATCAAGGCAAACTGATTCAATTATTGTGTTAGGCAAGCAATCGTCCCATGTTGGCAATAGCATTGCATCAAATGTTTTCATTTTTGTCAATGCATTTTCAGCAAAACCGTAAAAACTTATTCCATCTTCTTTGCCATACTTTATTTTAATAATATCCATATAATCCGTCGAGGTATAAACCAATTCAAGTTTCAATCTTTTTGATGAATTACTTTGTGCAAATAAAAAAGACTGTATTGCAATCTCCCATCCTTTTGCCTCAACTCCCCTGCCAATCATGCCAAAAATAAAACATCCATCTTCTTTTATTATTGATTCCTTCTTAACTTCGTTTACTTTCTCTGTAGGGTAGCCGATATATATTTTTCTCTTTGTTATTTTTTCCCCATCAAAAAAATTAAATATTTCAAGATTTCTGTCTGCTATATAAATCGTGTACCTACTTTTATAAAGAACTTTTGATGCTGCATTCAAAAACACTTCATCTATATCCTGCATTTTTATTTTCCCCTTGACGCATCTGTTTAAATAATCCTCATAAGGCCCATGCATAGATATAACGTGCGGCATATTAAAATGCCTTGAAAAATATTCATCCGTTTCCCAGAGATGGGTATTAACAATTTCAATCTTTTCTTTCTTGAAGTATTTTCTTAATTTTCGTATTTGTGTTTTTTTAATAACACCGTCTCTATATTCTTTAATTCCAAATTTTGACAATAATCCTTTTAAGTTCCACAGAAAGAAATCCTGTATTTTCCCGGGCTGCCACCTGAAAACAATAGTTATTCTTTCATACTCATCGCCTAAAACAAGTTGTAACCTTTTCTTCATTCCCTCTTCGTCCCAGTTAAAAAGAGCGAAAAGATATACCTTGTGCCCCTTTCCGGACAATGCTTTGGCAAAGTGCAGTGCAAAATTTTCCGCACCACCGGTAAAGAAATTATTTAAACCTAGAAGTATTCTCATTTCGTTACTTCCTTTTTTTTCTGAAAGTATATATCCTGTCGCGCAAGCTTATTTTACTGTATTTAATAATAGGACTAAATATTATTTTTTTTAAATAATATGATTTACCCGTTTGTCGTATCACATGCTCCCAATGCGTAATTTCAGATATTAATACGTCATTTGAAGTAAAACCGGTAAATTTTATAAATAAATAATAAAGCTTTTCAATATCATCGTTCTCCTTTTTTGATAAATATTTATGCCTGTAATGCGCATTGTTCAAAATTTGTATTGCATTTATTTCATGGGAGAGTAATGCACGTTTAAATAGTTTTTCAAAGGCAAGCATTTTTATTTTTTCATTATTTATCCGCTGCTTTTCTCTTTTTACACTGCTGCTGTTTGAACCATACCACCGGTATTTTAATAACGATTCCGGTATAATATGAAATCGGGTAACATCGGCTAATCGCACCCATAAATTAAAATCCTGGCATACTTCAAAGGCAGGATCATAATAAAAATTATTCTTTATCAGTACATCCCTCCTTAACATTACTGCCGAATGAGGGATTATATTTCCTATTAACAACATGTGGGTATATATATCATCATGTTTGGCAGGAAGTTCGGCAAGGTTTTCCAATTGACCAAAACACTCATACCATGTACCGCAAACACCTATATCAGGGTTCTGTTCCATGAATATTACCTGTTTTTCAAACCGAGTGATTATACTAATATCATCAGCATCCATGCGTGCTATATATTTTCCTTCAGCTTTATTTATCCCGTCATTCAATGAACGCACGATTCCATTGTTTTCCGTATATGCAACAATTTTTATGCGCTTGTCGCAATAGGATTTTAGTATCTCCAAACTATTGTCCGTAGAGTGATCATCAAAAACAAGTAACTCAAAATTAGTATATGTCTGTACTAATATACTATCAACAGCCTCCCTCAGAAAAGGTTCTGCATTATATACGGGCATTATTACACTAACCAAAGGTTGAATCATATTTAATTTTCTGGCAATAATAAATTTAATTCACTTCCCTGCTTCTATACCAGTCAATAAATTTCCTCAACCCTTCTTCAATGGAAATACTTGGATTATAGTGCAGCATTGTTCTGGCTTTGCTTATATCAGCATGTGTTACATTTAGTTCACATCCTGACAATTCCTGGTGTTTTATATCAGGAGTTACGTTTAATATTTTTGAAATAATACCTACAAGTTCATCCAGGCAAACAGGATGATCATTCCCAAGGTTGAAGGTTTCAAATACCCCGGAATGGCTCATTATATAATCTTTCGCATTTTCAATTCCTGTAATAATATCCGAAATATACGTATAATCTCTTGAGGTTTGTCCGCCCCCGAATAACACAATTTCTTTACCTGATAATATATTTTGTACAAATTTATAAATTGCCAGGTCAGGCCGTAGTCGCTCACCGTATACACTGAAAAAGCGGAGATTTACAATATCAATAGTATGCAAATTATGATTCGTATAATTCATAAGTTCGCAGGTTTTCTTTGTGTACGCATATGGAGAAATAGGAGTATCTGTATTACTCTCCTCTTTAAAAGGTACTTTGGTGTTATTGCCATATACGGATGATGACGAAGCAAATATTAATTTCTGAATTTTTAATTTCTTTATCCATTCCAGTAAATTGAATGTCCCTTTTATATTGGTTTCGATATAATCATCCGGAAATTCTATTGAGGGCCTGATACCAGCTTTTGCAGCAAGGTGAATCACCAGGTCGGTCTTCGTATTCAAAGCAAACAATGCATCTGCTTTCCTGATATCGAGTTCATGAAATTCGAAATTTGAATTATTTACACAATTCTGTAAATTCGAAATTTTAATTTCTTTCGCATAAAATGGGTCGAAATTATCAATACCAATAACATGATGCCCGCTATCCAGCAATCGCTCTGTTAAGTGACTTCCGATAAACCCGGCACAGCCGGTAACTACAATATTCATTTTTTCAATTTAAATTTTACACATTTTATACTAAATACTTGGTACTATGTACTCACTACTCTGTACTCAACACTTTTAACTTTTAACTATTCGCAATTTACTATATTTAATTACTACACAGAAAAAGCATGCTTCTCCATCCAAACCGATAATACCAGTAATATCCATTGTTTATAACTATTATCTAGGTATTTCTGACTTTCATTATAATTTAAAACCTGGAATATTTTCTTTGAAGAATCTTTTAGGTAACCATTTACTAAGGACTTAAATTTATCTTCTTTAAACCATTCCCCAACTGGAGCACCGAATCCTTGCTTGGGAAGATTTATTATTTCAGCTGGCCACAAATGCTCCATACTTCTGCGGAGAAGAATTTTTGACTCGCTTTTATCAATTTTCAGATTCACCGGCAGCGAAACACAAAACGATGCAAAATCAATATCCAGGAAAGGTGCTCTCAGTTCCAGGCTATTCGCCAGCGAAGCCCTGTCGGTCTTTACCAAAATATCACCGGGCATATAATCTGTAAGATCACAATTCATTGCATCATTCAATGTATTTGTTATTTCAAATTCATAATGAACAGTTCGTGCTTTTTCCAATTTGTTGAGCAATCCTGCCAACATGTTTTCATTAAAGAAAGTGGTATTAAACCTGTGTTGATTTAGTATGCTGTTTTGCTGTTTTATTTTTTCAAATGTTGAAATTTTTTCTTTGCAGGTATTTTCTTTTACATTATTTTTTGACAAAGAATATATTTTTCGGAGCATGCGGTAAAACATAAACTCTGTATATGATTTATTGCTTCCACAATCAAACTGATTAAAAAGTGTTCTGTACCAATCATACCCTCCAAGTAATTCATCACCTCCATCACCTGTAAGGACTACCTTCGAAAATTTACTTGCTTCTTTTGATATTAAATACGTAGGAATATTTGATGAATCAGCAAAAGGCTCATCGTATATTTTTGCCATTTCAAAAACCAATGAAGTAAGATCATAATCCCTTGACTGCAGCACCTGGTGCTTAGTGTTAAATTTTTTCGCAGTAAGTTCAGCATATGGCAATTCATTAATAGCTTCTCCAAATCCGAAGGAAAAAGTATTAATGCCCGGCACTGCTTCCGAAGCCACAGCCACCAGTGATGAAGAATCCAGGCCTCCGCTGAGAAATACTGATACTGGAACATCGGCAACCAATTGTTTATTTACAGCCTGCTGGAATAATCTCCTGAATTCTGGGATGGCATCACTAAGGCTTAAACGCGTATTAACTTTTGGTAAGCTCCAATATCTTTTTAAATCAACCTTACCGTTTTTGTAAATCAGGAAATGCGCCGGTGGTAACGTATAAATATTCTTATAAATGGTTTCATTAGGTTGTACGTGCAATTTTTTTAAATAATGTGCTACTGCATCTGTGCTTAATATTGGGTCTATCAATCCGGCGGACAGTATTGCTTTTATTTCAGAGGCGAAAATAAATTCTCCTCCTTTACCCAAAGCATAATAGATGGGTTTCTCCCCAAAGCGGTCGCGTGCACAAAACAGCTGCTGTTTTTGATTGTCCCATATTCCAAAAGCAAAAGCTCCCGGAAGGTTCTTAAGCATATCTGTTCCCTGCTGTTGGTAGATTGCCAGGATGACTTCTGTATCGGAGGTGGTTGCAAACGCGTAATCCTTAATTGTTTTTTTTAATTCCTTATACCCGTATATTTCTCCGTTAAAAGTAATTGCAACTTGCTTATCAGATGATAACATTGGCTGCTCGCCAGTAAAAAGATCAACAATTTTTAAACGGGCATGCCCAAGCAAACAATTTTCAAACTGATGAATTCCTCTTTGATCAGGCCCGCGGTGATGCAATGCAGTAACCATACGCTGAACTTCATTTTCAAAGCGTTGTGCATTCGTTGAAACTATACCTGCTATGCCACACATATTTCTAATTCTTTACAGCAGTAAACGCGGATGCTCCCCAATCCGTTTTTTTTATTTCGCGACAATTTGACTTTTCAAACCAGTTGATAATTTCTTCTTCCGAATGTGTCGAGGCATAAAAAGGAGTAATGGCATCAAAAATATCGAGTATCCTCCATCGCTTATCAGGAATCGATAGTATTACGATCAGGTTTTTATCCAACCATAATAAAAATTTCCTTAAGCGTTTAAACCTGAATAAACGATAGAAAACCGGAGTGATTACATAAGCCGAAAATCTTGAATAATAAAGAGCAGCTGTATTTGAGAAAGCCGATCCAAAATATTTACGGATAAAATTAAAAAACTTCCTGAAACGCTTTAACACAGGATAATCATACCAAATATTCTTGGGATAAACACAAACTGAAATTTTAGAATTTACTTTCGCAATGTGCACAAGGCTTTCAAGACATCCGGGCGGGTCAGGTGTATGATGAAAAACACCTATTGAATAAGCCAGATCAAATGTATCGGGGAAAAAAGGTGGGTGCAAAATATCACCCTGCACAATGAGCACATTATCATCATCTTTAAATATTTCAAAGGCCACATCAACTGCTGCACTCAAATCCATACCCACAGCAATCCCCCCTTTTGTTCTAACCATATCAAGAAACCGCCCGGGCCCACATCCAAAATCAATCACAAGTTTATTGTTTATTTCATCATTACTGAATTGGGTAATTTTTTCAAACATTTTTCCAGTATAGCCTTCCATTGGCAATCCGATATTTTCAGCTTCAAATTGTACTTTCGACCATCGCTTCCACTCGTACCCGAAACTTTTTGCATAATGCTCCTTTCCAACAAACCGAGGCACGCCATTAATTATCGGGTATATATGATTCCTGTCACGGGATACTAAACTCCCTGATTTAATATGCTCAGGATTGTTATCAAATAGCTCTTCCACCTCAAGTTCTAAACCACTTCCGGTTTCGGGACAACAAAGTATATTTAAAAATTTCTTCCGCATTTCTATACTCTTAACCAAGCTTCAGGCATAACATCTGAAGTAATATATTGTTTATCCTTTAGCCACTCTTTTGGACCAATAACTATTTTACCCGGAAATTCAGCCAGCCACGCTCCCCACCAGCTGAATGAGCTATTGGCAATAATATGATGCCTGCAATTGCTCAGTAAGCGCAAATCTTCGCTGTCATTTATTCCGGTATTATGTTCAATAAAAACAGCCAATTTTATAAAACTAAAATTTTGTTTTGCCCAATCAATATCATCCGAGAAAATAAAAAACTCAGGATTCTTAAGCAGTGAATTCATTTTTTCAACAGCATGCGTATAATAATGAATACCACAATTGCCATGAACCTCATTCGTTGCAGGATTTTTAACATAATCACCCCGCCTTATATGAATACTTACTGAAGTGGCAGATATAATTTGATCAAGAATTTTTTTATTTAGTTCGTCAGCAGGATTTTTAAATGAAAAATCTTTAAGTAGTTTATTTCTGATATCAATAAAATATTTTTCACTTTGAAAAAAACCTGATAGGTATGAATTATCTGGAGACTGCAGTATGCTTTTTGAAAAATGAAAATGAGGTTCGTTGATAATATGACAAGGGTTTATGAATTGCTGAAAACGATGAACAAGTTTCTCAGAATGCGGAATATAGGTAAATCTGCGGATTTCTTTCTCGCTTGCAAATTTTTCAATAATCGCAAATGCCGCCAATTCATAATGCCTCATGGTATACTCCGCATTTTCAGGATGTGAATTTAAAAAACTCAAATCAAGCTTTAACTCAGTATTATGTTTCAGCGCCAGTTGCCGGCCCATTGCATACTGGAACATCTGGTTGCCTAGCCCACCCATCAGTTTAACAATAATCATAGTTTCGTGGCTGATACGTTATAACCAAAGCACAATATTTCGGACGAACCCTGTTCAGCCATATCCATTCGCTGCAGCATTTTTAAAAACGTGTGGATCGCCTTTTTCTCCGATTCGGTAATCTTAACTTCTGCATACTTATTTGGAATTCTAAATTGAATTTCCTGGGCAAGATATTCGAAAAAATTTCCGTTTGGCGTAATTTCATCAATTCTGAAACCATATTCCAAAAGATACTTTTCAAAAAAGAAACGGTTAAACCCCGAATAAAAATGGAAGGGAGCAAAATGTGTAAGGCTGCAAAATGGAGCTGTTAATATAAGTTTCCCACCCTGTTTGAGCAAGCGTGAAAATTCTTTTATTGCAGAAACGGGATCGGGAATATGTTCAAATACCTCAATGCACATTACAGCATCGAAACTTTTATCCGGCACTGGAATACTGGTAATATCGGATATTATGTCGAGCTTCGAATTATCCCAGTTTTGCATCTGCAAACCACCTTCATTGCCTGTTCCATTGTACTGGCCAAAATCCTGTGCAATATAATTTAAATGTAAAGCATACTTTTTATAATACAATTCACCAGCTCCTGCATCCAATATTCTGGAGTCAGCGGGAATTTCAAGAAGTTGGTTTTTTATCCAGTCTTCCCGCCTGTGCTGATTTCCTTTCCCGAATTCAGATGACGCAGACATAGGATTTTCATTTCTTGAAATCTGGTACCCAAATTTATTAAATACTGATTGTATAAATGATTTCATTATCAAAGTGCTTTACTTAATCCACCTGTCTTTTCTCACAAATATGGTATTAATAAATGTATCGGCATAATTTATATATCCATTATCAACTACAAAATTTATTAAATCGCTGTTTTTTTTTCCCTGTCCTTTTTCAGAAAATGAAATTGTTTCAACACAAATCACAAGCGGATAATTATTTTTAAAATCAATCGACCTGATAATCTGTTCATCAATTCCTTCGGCATCTACACTTAAGAAGTCAGGATATTTGTTGTTCGCATAATTTAAAATTACATTATCAACTGTATCTGTTTTAACTTTAACTATTTTATTAATAGAATATTTGCCGTCAAGCATAGCATTTTCCGCGCTTTCTTTCGAAAATGTATTCAGCACCGGAAAGTTCATCATATAATAATCCATTTCGCCAGTATTAGCTGAAATACCCATATTTAAATTAATATCTTTTGGCCTGTTAATTATGAAATTTCCAATCAGATCAGGATTGGGTTCAACGTTAATTCCAGTTGACCCCGATTCATAAAATAAAGCGGTATTATTTATCTCATAAGGGTGGTGTGCACCTATGTCTAAATAGCCTGGTTTCGAAACACCAATGGCCTCAAACAGAAATTTTACAATTAAATCTTCACCGCATTGTGAATACGATTTTTTTACGAATTGCAAATTTTCCGATCCCTGCTTATTTTTCTTTTTTGAAAACATTCTGAAGAAACCGTTTTAATTTTACTGATGCATTAAAGTACTTTTTATTTAAATATAACTGGTCACCTGATATAACCTCTGCAGTATCCATGTGTTTTATAAAACCATGTTTTTTAAAAAACTGTTCAACATCTTCTTTCAATGGCTGGTTTTCGTATAAGCTTACTGTTTCTACTTCCAGCCAGACTGATTTTATAGTATCAATAAACTCGCCGGCCCCTTGCAGCACTTTCAATTCGGCCCCTTGCACATCCATGTGAATATAATCTATTTCATGTATGTTGTTTTCCAGGCAAAAATTTTTGATTGTATTGGTTTTAACATTTATTTGTTTTTCAAATTTCAGCCAGGCGTGCGTATCCTTCAGTTTATCGGGTAATAGAAGTGAACTGGATTTATTTCCATAATCCCAGTCCTTGTTCTTTTCCATAGTATCAGGATGCCCCGATGAAACATAAAATACGGCCTCCCCTTCTTTATCACTCATTGCTTCCCGGAAACAGGAAACTGAACGAACATTGAAGTTTTTTAAATTGTCCGACATCTTCTGAAAATTTCCGGGAACAGGTTCAAACGAAAAAATCCTCGAATTCGGAAATAATCGTGCATACCTTATGGAATCCTCCCCTTCGCATGCACCTATATCAAAAATTGTAAGTACATCCTTTGAAGAGAAATATCTGCGAAGGCTTTTTTCACATGCAAGGGGTGTATTTAAATAGCTTTCTAAATTTATCATGTGTCAAACTCTTGTCTTTCAATTCTAAGTAATAATTCAACTGAACATCTGCTGTTATGCTCATCCGACTAATGCCAGCTTAGGCAATGTCGGACCAGATAATGTCACTCTCAGCATTGTCAGTCTGAGTAATGTCACCCTGAGATGTCACCCTGAGTTTATCGAAGGGATCGAAGGCTAATTGAAGCCTAATCTAAGCCTACATAACTGATGCAGATTTCACAACCGGACTTACCATTTAATTTTTATATCCACTCAAACTATCACCACTTTTTACTCAATTTTTTCAATGTTGTATTCCCTTGTATTCAAAATAACACCCGTACCAGCAGTACGTATAATTTTATTTTCCCTTACTACAATTTCACCAGTTTCAGCTATTGTCAGGATACCTGCATTCTCAATATGCTGCAGATTCCTTTCATAATTCGACATGCCGATATTAAAATAATATTTACCTGAGGCCAGCAATATTTCATTGTTTATAAACGTGAATTGATATTCACCTTTTTCAAGTTCCATTGCCTCACTCCATGATGTATTAATGGCAAAGTCGGACAAGCTTTTCAGCGACATCCCCATTATAAAATGACTGCACTTTTGATTTACATGAAAACATATGGTGATTTTCCATTGTTCCCCTACCGGAACCTCTTTAACTATTTTCCCATCAGCATTTTTAATTTCAATTCTGTAAATATATGCAACAGATTCCGTTTTATTTTCAGGAGGCTGAATTTCATAAATTGATTGAATATCGCCCGAAGTATCAATATATGAATTCAATACCTGCTGTATCAGTCCCTGTTCCGCTATTAAACCGCGATCAAGCAAAATACCTGTTTTGCAAAGCTTTTGAACGGCAGCTAAATTATGACTCACAAAAAGCACTGTCCGGCCCCCCCTGGCAACTTCACTCATTTTGCCAAGGCATTTATTCTGAAATTCAATATCCCCGACGGCCAAAACTTCATCAATTATTAGTATTTCAGGGTCCAGGTGCGCTGCCACGGCAAAAGCAAGCCTTACATACATTCCTGAAGAGTACCTTTTTACAGGTGTGTTAATGTATTTTTCCACTCCGGAAAAATCAACTATTTCATCAAATTTAGAATGGATCTCCGATTTTGTCATCCCTAAAATTGCACCATTCAGAAAAATATTTTCCTTTCCCGTGAGTTCCGGATGAAATCCCGTTCCCACTTCCAGCAAACTTGCTATACGGCCATTTACCTTAACGGTACCTGTGGTAGGCGATGTAACCTTTGAAAGTATCTTGAGTAATGTCGATTTACCGGCACCGTTTTTCCCGATAATACCAAGCACATCACCCTGCTTAACTTCAAAAGTAATATCTTTCAGTGCCCAAACATATGATGATTCTGATTTAGCTGCCGACTGCTGACTGTCGACTGCCGACTTTTGATCTGCCAAAACATTAGTCTGCCCAATTTTTAAAGTAGGATCTTCAAGTCCTTTTATTTTTGCCCAAAATCTTTTCAAATCATCGGCCATAGAAGTGGCTCCTACAATCCCCAGGCGGTATTGCTTGCTTATATTTTTTATTTCTATTGCTGTACCAGGCATCTAACTGCTAAATCAAAAATCAATATAACATACAATTGACACGAATAATTTTAGTGTATATTTTTTAATCACCCGTTTTTTAATCTCAATACACAAGTCGTAAAAAGCACGCTTCAAACCCCAACTTTTAACTTTTAACTTTGAATATTACAATATCTAATTAAATCTAACAATATCGAATAAAATAGCTGTTAATACTGCATCTTACAGGATATAATATTTTTTCACATTTGATATTTATATACATTTTTTTGTTACTTTTGTTACTCTGTTGTTACCAAGAAACAGAAATTATTAACTAAAATCAATTGTAACATGAGTGTCGTTCTTCGTGAAAAGTCCATTGACAAAAACAGGGTATCGCTTTACCTGGATATCTACCATAACAAAAAGCGAAGCTACGAGTTTCTGAACATCCATATCCATAGCAAACGTCTTAGCAACGAAGATAAAGAAAAAAAAGAAATCGCAGAAAAAATCCGTTCTCAGCGTGAATACGAATTACTAGTAAAGGAAAACGGCCTTGCCGATAAAAAGAAATCACAGGCCGGTGTGACGGTTTATTTAGATAGATTGAGCAAGGAAGGTGCCAACTCAGAAGGTTATCTTAGAGTAATGTCCCGGATAAAGGATTATTGTAATGATAAGAACCCTGTAACTTTTAATGACCTGACTGTAGAGTGGCTTCTTGCATTTCAGAAGTGGATGCTCGGGTATATGATGCACAACTCAGCTGCTCAGATGATGAGGGTACTGAAGACAGCTCTAAACAGGGCTGTGGAGGAAAAGATTATCCGGATTAATCCAATGAATGAAATTCCAAAATTCCAACGTATCAGGAATAAGCAGACCAAACGCACCCATCTGGAAATTGAGGAATTGGAAAAACTTGCCAAAGCTGAAACGAAAAAAATCCATCCGCAGGTAAAACAGGGATATTTATTTTCTGCTTTCTGCGGGATGAGGTGGAGTGATATTTCGCCATTGAAATGGGCAGACATTTCAATTAAGCAGGTTAATGGTAAAGAAACATGGGTCATAAACTTTCAACAGGAGAAAACTGAGGACATTGAATACCTTCCTCTAGCACAGCAGGCAGTAACGATTTTAAAAGAAAGAAAAGCAGATGCTAAAGTAATTAAAGATAAATCACCTTATGTATTTCCTGCCTTTATGGGACAAGGCCCTGTAGATGAGAAGAACTCATATTCATGGGTAACAAGACAATTAAAACTTTGGGCAGGTCAGGCTAAGGTTGAAAAGAACATTACTTTTCATACCGGACGTCATACTTTTGCCACTATGACTCTTGATCAGGGCGTTGACCTTTATACTGTATCAAAACTTCTCGGACACAGGGAAATTAAAACAACTACCATTTATGCCAAAGTCAGTGATCAGAGAAAGTACGAAGCAGTGAATAAAATTCCTTTGCTAAACCTAAGTAATGATGAACCAAATGATCAGGAAAAGGGAAAAGAAAAAGCGAAGGAAATGATAAAGGTGAAGGACGAGAAAAAGAAATCACCGAAAAAAACCGCCCAGACAAAGAAAAAAATAACGTATTGATTATCACACCTTATGATGATTTTATTTTGTTTTTTATAAAATATATGTTATTAATTGTTGATTTATATTAATAACATTATTATCTTTGTACCATAAAAACCAAAAACAAAATGGACAAACCAAAAAAAATAACCATACGTTTCTTTCTGCACAAGAATGTTCAGCCGGAAGCTGTAATACTTGAAAACGGAAAGGAAACGAAGGCTTATCCTCTTTACATCTATATAACCTACAACCGTAAGAACATGCAGTTCAGAAGCAATTACAGTATGTTTTACAGAGACATGAAAGATGTAGAGAACACTGATCCGGGATTAATGGCTTTTGAAGAAAAACTCATAACAAAGATTATTCGTTATGAGTCTTCTCTTATGCCGCAGGAAGAAGATTATGATATGAAAGGGCTAAAGGATAAGTATACTATTTATGCAACTTCAATAATTACCTTACTTGAAAAATACCTGAAACCCAATGTAAGACAAACTGTATTAAAGACCAACAATGGATTAATGCATGTTATGAACTTTGAAACGGGTAATTCTTATAATACTGTATTCAGGTTATACGAAGCAGCAGGAAGGCTGTTCGATAATTTTTCTGATAAACTGGATAAGCAGTTAAAGGAAAATATTGAAACATATAAAAAGTTTTATCCGGTATTATCAGGTACAGGCAGATATAATTTTCCGACATTGATAGACTGGATGGATGGAAGCTTTAAGAAGGAACTGAAAGCCATTTCTGAAAAGGTATTTAAAGGCAAGCGTGAATCACAAAATACCATGATAAAATTAATTGATAAAGCTGTAGAGAAGAGTATATGTGAATTAGAGAAAACAGGGTTAAAATATAAACTGCCGGAAAAAAAGAAAGCGAAATAACAGTAAGAATTTTTTTTATAAATAATGTTATTAATTAAGTACACTTATTAATAACTTATTAATTTGACATCAAAGATTATTATGGAACAGTCACTACTTATATCGGTAACAATGGATGAGCTTAAAACGCTTATCAAATGTGCCGTAAAAGAAGCTGTTCTGGAAAATGGCAGTACTGGAGGGATTGCTGTCAAAGGAGTAACGGATGAGATTCTAGATGTAAGGCAGGCGGCAAGTTTTTTAAAACTAAAAGTTGCAACGCTATATGACAAGACATGCAAGAGGCTAATCCCTCATTTTAAGAAAGGCAAGAAAGTTTACTTCAGGATGCAGGAACTGGAGGACTGGTTAAATAAAGGCAAAGTAAAAACCCGCTCCGATCTGGAGACAGAGGCAGCCAATTATTGTCTTCAAAATCCACGCATAAAAAAATCAAAAAAACTTAAACCGTAATATCACAAAGAAATGAAAATGTCATCAAATATAATTTGGTCATGCCGGGCTCCTCCATAGTTTATTATGATTGCTCATAAAACTGTTTCAGGCAGTATATCCTGATATATAAAAATTATTATTGAAGAAAGAATAAAGAAAGGAAACAGATCATGAGAAAAGTAATATTTGAAGTGCCCCAGGAGATAATGACAGAGTTTGCCGAAGAAATGACAAACCGTAACCTGGACAATACCGTCACAGGAACCAATGAAGACGGTGAGATCATCATTGAAGTTGAATTTGAGAAAGACGAAAGTGAACTGGTGGATGAGTTGGAAGAAATCCACGAAAATCTTCTTGAACAAATTTCAGATGATAATGATGATTAATTTAATTAACTGAAAAAGGGAAGTAAAAATTTTTCTTCCCTTTTTATTTGTTCTGAAAACAGACGTCTGCTGACGTCTATGGACGTTTGAAACACATAAAATATGGAAACAAGGAAATGCCTTTATTGTAAAGGTGAAATTATCGGTAAGCGGGATGATGCAAAATTTTGCAGCAATACCTGCAAGGCAAAACACTGGGAGGAAAAGAAACAGCCATCTCCTGCACTATTCCCGGTAAAGGAAGAGAGGAATGTAACGAGTCAGCTCAGGGGTGTTCTTGTTGCCGATGAAAATGCAGAACTATATCCTGAAAATGTTCAGAATATTGAACCTGTTTTAAAGACCATTGAAGTTGCAGTGCCTAATCCGGAACGAATAACATTAAATAACGAACACAGACGTCTCTTAGACGTCAGAAAGCAGTTGGTAAACGAGATTGAGGGACTTCAGAATAAAATGCAGGGAGTAATAGACCGTAATGGTAATCCGTGGGTTGTTGGACTTACAGGCTCCGGAGCTTTTGTCGGGAACAAATCATCCGAGGGTACGGTGAAAGGAACTTTACTTGGCGGTCTGGCAGGTCTTGCAGCAGGCAGTGTAATGAAAGTGCTCACCAGTGATGTTCGGGAAGAAGATAAGAGAAGGGAATGCGAAAAGATCACCGGGGAAATACAAAGCAGGGTAAAAAAGATTGAGGATAACGACAACATTCTAAGAAGCATTGATAAAAAATTAAGAACAATACCTTTTTTTGCTAAAGTAAAAAAACAAGTCGCGGCAATTGACCAACCCATAATTAAATCAGAAGATCAAATCAATATTCCGGAAAAAGAAGAATCTCCGAAACCCTTGAACGGACTGCATAAAGACGTCTCAGACGTCTCAGACGTCTCTTTGACGGCTACTTATTCTGATAAGATCATTAACAGCCGTGACCTGAAAAAGATGGATTTTAAGGTTCTTGATTTTAAAGAACGATGGAAATTGTTTTTCGGAAATCCTTCTGTAAATTTTCATTGCATAATTCATGGAATGCCGGGTGAGGGGAAAAGCACATTTGCTATTCAATTTGCAAAGTATCTTGCTGAAAATATCGGCAGGGTAATTTATATAAGCGGAGAGGAAGGATTTACAAAAACGTTTAAAGATAAGTTCATGAATAATGACAGCATTTCAAAATATCTGGATGTGGCCGATATAAGGACTTTTGAGGATATTATCAGGAATATTCTGCCGGAGGTTTATAATTTCATTTTTATAGACAGCCTTGACAATATGCGAATAGATGCCGAGAAGATGAAAAAAATCAGGGATTATTATAAAAACTCGGCTTTGATAACAATTTCTCAATCCACCAAAGACGGTAAGATACGTGGGTCAAACGAACTTGTCCATGACTGCGATATATCAGTGTGCGTTGAAAATGGAATTGCTAAAACAAACAAAAACAGATTCAAAGAAAAGTGGATGACCTTTGAAGTTTTTGGAGATAAAAATAATGATGCAGGTAAATTAATTCATGGTTTATTTTAATGAGAATTAGTGCAGCTATACGGCCTATTACATCAGGATTCAATTGAGTTTCCTTATTAGCAATTATATGTTTTAATTTGAGATTAAGCTCAAATCCTGAATTGTCGCTTTTGCTGCATCACGCTTCACAGCATCTATTCCATCCTCCCTGGATTGAGTTGTGCTATACATCTCACTTATGGCTAATGCCTCACCATCCGCTTTTGTAAGAATAAAATAGAATTGCTGACTTGGGGCCAACCTCCGATCATATCGGTAATCACAGGATGAATTCTCTTTAGCATTAACAATTCCCTTTATACAACAATGTTTTGCCTCATAACCATCGCTCATTAATATTTTTTCACCATTATAAGTTTTCAATTCAAAATAATATTTTTTATTGCAGCCCCTATAAATTATAAACCTTGGAACCTCCATATTTGTCATTTCAATTTCTATATCTTAATTTTCGTTTTGTAAAATGACTCTTATAAATAACTTTAAATTCAAATGAAATGGATGTGTTATCGATTTTCTCCAAAACCATTATCTCTTTCCCTTGCAGACTGCCTTCTCTATTCACAACTTAGCCCAATTCTGCAATATGTCAATAATTCCAACAGCATCTAAGGCCATTACGAATAGTGTATTTTAAATTTATAGAGTCAAATCTTCAATGGGTGCATTTGGTGCATCCTTCTTCACTGCCTCAATTCCATTTTCTCTCCCAGTTCTTGTTATATAATTTTCACTTCTTCCTATGACCTCACCATTCGCAGCTTTCAAATTGAAAGTGAAATTATTGATTCCATCTTTTCTTTCATAACGGTTGTCAAAAGGAGCATTTATTTTAACTGAGGCAATTCCTGTCCGGCAACCGGCATTGGTAATATAACCTTCGCTTGATAATATCTTTTCGCCATTTCTGGCTTTGAGATTAAAGTAATACTGTTGATTGCTTCCTTTGAAAATTGTAAATTTTGGATTTTCCATTGTTTTAGATTTAAAATGATTTTATGATGATATTGAAAAATAATTTTCCAGAGATTCCTTTATTGGAATAACAATCATGTTTTAGATAAACTAAAAAATGATTAACGGTAAATATAAGGAAGGGAATTACAGAGTAATTGTGAAATGTACTGACGTGCAATAATAATGTACAGGCGTATGTTTTTTTGTTTCAGAAATTGTTGAGCACATTTAATAGCTCACTGTATTTCCTTGAAGAGACATATACTTCAGAACCATCTTTCATAACTAATAATCCTCCATCACGCTTTTCAAGCCTATCCACAAATGATAAGTTGACTAGATGAGAATTATGTGACCGGAAGAATCCAAACGGACTAAGCAAACTTTCATATTCTTTCAATGGTCGCGAAACCAATACTGTTTTATTATTTGTTAAAACAAAAAGCGTATAATTTCTGTCAGCCTCGCATCTCATTATTTCATTAAGGCAAACGACATGCTAGTAAAATGCAACGTTAAAATTCTAATTAGCCTAGATGGAAATCAAACAAACAATTCATATCGAGTCTTCAAAAATGGTTTACAGTCTTTCAATCAGGTTGAGGCGAATATTGAAATTATTAAAATAAAGTACCCTGAATATTTCAAAACAAATATTAGCTTTAATACGGTTATAAATAGTAAAAATTCATTAAAGGAAGTACATAATTATTTTAAAACAAAATTTAATAAAGTTCCTGAATTATCTGAAATTAGTAAAGCGAATTTGAATAAACGAAAAGTTAATTTATTCAGTTCATTGTATAAAAATATATATGCGCAATTTGATTTTGAAAACTGTAGATCTAAGTATGAAAAATTGATTCTAAAAGATTTTGGTGCTTTCAAGAATGTTAATAAATATTTTTTGCAATATTTTGATATTTATTTAAATTTATCTGGCTTTATTAATAAAGCTGATCATAAAAATGTTTTCATTCCTTCAGGTACTTGCCCTCCTTTTTCCTTAAAAATATTTATTACTTCCAGTGGCTCAATTCTTCAATGCGAACGCATAAGTCATAAATATTCACTTGGAGCAATTAATAAAAATGAAATCAAATTAGAGTTTGATGAGATCGAGAAAAAGTTTATTAATTATTTTAAAATAATATCCCCTATATGCGATAAATGTTATAAAATGTATTCTTGTCCAGAATGTTTATTTAATTTTATTGAAACTAAATCTTGTCCATCATTTACGGACAAAAGCGAATATGATAATCTGCTTAAAAAGAACTTATATCGGTTAGAAAAAACAAAGAATGATATTAATAAATCATTATTAAAAATAAAACTCCCTTATGGTGTCTAATGGTTATTGGTTTTATTTTGAGCCATATGCATATGTTAAGTTTGTTGAACCAAAATTACTAGTTTACAATACTCTTGATGGGAATTATATAGAATATAGAATAGACTCAATAGTTTTTGAAGTCATTTTATCAAAAATAAGAAGATGTAAAAATCAACCTATTTTTATTTCATCTAAAAACTTTATATTACCGGCTATTCAGCATTTTATTAAAATATTAAGAAAAATATTTGTAGCTGATTTCCTTCAATCAGAAAACTCGAACAATAAACCTGTTAAAATAAATCATGATGTATTCATTATAAAAAATGCTATTAAGGATATTCATTTTATTGGAAGTTCTTCTGATATTCTTCTTTCAGAAATATTTGAAATAACATTCTATATTAATGACAAACAAATAAGAGACATATATGCCCTCAATTATCCAAATGGAAAATATCAATTTAAATTTCCAATTTATAATAAAAATGTGGAAGAATTGAAAATTGAAACTTTAACAGAAATCATTAATGACAAGCAATTGTCGAATCTTAAAATAATAAATATAATAGGAGGCGATATATTTAATTATTATCAGGTCGAAAAATTAATCACTCTTATAAATGATTCAGAAAAATATTATAATTTTTATTTTCATTATACCGAAATATATGAAAACTTAATTTATTTGAATAAAAATTATCTTTATAAAAACAATTATTTATTTAATATAATAATAACCTATCCAGTAAATATTCAAAAACTTGAAGCTATATTAAATTCAGACAAGAATAAAAATATTTTTTTAAAAATAATTTTTATTGTATGTAATGAAAATGAACTGCTGCAGGCATCCAAATTTATTAATATACCAGGAATTAAATCCTTTTCGATTTTACCTTATTACAATGATTGTAATATTTTATTCCTAAAAAAATATTTTTACTTTAAAAGAAAAAAAGTTCTTGAAAAGAGAAAAGATTTTCATGATCTAATACAAAACAGATTGCTCAACTATAATAATTATGGAAAGTTCGTAGTTTTGAGTAATGGAGATGTCAAGACTAATTTAAATGCTGATGCAATTGGTAATATATATCGGAATAGTATGAAAAACTTAATTTATCGAGCAATAAAGAAAGATAAATTATGGTATTTAACAAGAGATAATGTGGCACCATGTAATATTTGTAACTATGCACTATTTTGTCCTCCTATCTCTAATTACGAATTGTTTTTGAATAGAAATAATTTATGTAAAAAATTGTAGATTAAGAATATTTATTTAACCTTGGATAGTAATTTAAAAATAATTTCACTAATATTTTATATGCGATTATCTAGGTCAATTTTTATTGTATTAATTTTAATGTCTTTTATTCAATTTAGTAAATCGCAAAATTTGATTTGTATTAAAGGACAAATTATCGATGCATATACCAAAATTGGTATTGACCATGCAAGTATCCGGATTTTGAATAAAGGATTTGGTGTTATAGCGAATAACTCTGGATATTTTATTTATAATATAAGTAATTATACTTTAGACGACTCACTTTCTATTACTTCGCTTGGATATTCTGAATTAAAAATTTCTATTAAAGATGTTGGTAATCAAATGATTTCTGAATTTGCATTATCGCATATTTCTACAACGCTTAAAGAATTTGAGATAAAGGAATCCATGACTGCCCAACAAATAATAAAACATGCTATAAAAAATTATGAAATTAATTATCCTGACAATCCTTATTTAACTGAAGGCTACTTCAGGGAATTTACTAAAAAAGATAGCCTATACATCAGATTATTTGAAGCATCGGTTGGGTTCTATGATGACACTAAAAGGCATGGAGGAAATAGTGGCTATTTTGAGCCACCTGATAAAATAAATAGTGTTCGTTATATAGAAAGTACAAATTTTGATATGTCAAGGTATTACTGGACAAATAGTTTGAAAATGTTACTTATGCAGTGTCGGGTTACAACTATTCTCCCAGAAAGTGCTTCAAAGAATTTATATGTAGACAGCACTATCTTTTCTGAAGGAGAGAAGATATACATTGTTTCGGAAAAAGATTCTTCAGACGTTCTCGAAACTAACACTTATTATGTAAATGCAAATAATTATGCAATAATTAAGGTTTCAGTGAAAATTAAAACTCTGTTTCCAAATATTTCTACTTTTCATAATGGAAAATCTTGCATTTCTGCTTACCAATCAACCGATAACATGGAACTTGAAATTTTATTTTCGTTATATAATGCAAAATATTATCCAAAATATTTATTGGAGCATTCAGTTTATGGGGTTTATGAAAATCAGAATTTAAGTTCAAAATTATTTACTCTGCAGATAAACACAGACCTTACAATTAACAGCATTGAAGAAAATGCAAACGAAATACCTACCGAAGACCAAGATATTGAACTAAATGATTTAATCACTCAAAAGTACTCAATTGATGATAATTTCTGGAAAGACTATAATTATGTTGTTGATGATTCCATAAAACTAAAAGCAGTTGATGATATAAAAAAAACTAAAAAAAAGATAAAATAAATTTTTCACCTTCTTATGAGGACAAGGTTAATATGGAGTAAAAGTAAAACATACTGGACAAAAATATTATAATCCTAATATAAGAAAAAAGGAAACATGGTAAGACTTCTATTAATTAAAATTGTTCTTTTATTTCCAGTTCTTTTGTATGCCCAGCAGAACCTTATAATAAATGGAGATTTTGAAGAAAATCCTATTTACACTGAAAAATATCAAAACTTTCACCTTGATCAGATAAAACCTTGGAAAGCAATCAGACTTACTCCTGACTATTATAATGCTAAAGGATCTATAGGTCCACAGAGCCCACATTCCGGTAATGCTTATGCAGGGATTTTTGTATACTTAACTCCAGAATATTTTCAAGGTGATCTTAAATGTCCTTTAATTAAAGGGCAAAATTATTATTTTGAAATGTATGTAAATTTAAGTAATCTGGAGTGGGATGGTTTGTTTGCCACTGATGATATGGATGCTTTCTTTTCACCTATAAGTCTTGAAAAAACAACAAAGGATTTAACAACAATCAAACCTCAAATATCAAATAAAAAATTTCATATATTAAGTGATACGACATCTTGGATGAAAGTCTCAGGAACGTTTATTGCTAAGGGTAGTTTCATGTTGTGTATTTTTATTAAAAAGCAATAATATTAATTTTCATTTATAAATAAGTTTTTCATAAATCACTTATTTTAATTCAATGAAATACTCTTTCCCATTATACTCTGTCTTCATTCGAATATCTCTTTTACATAATTTTAAGATATTCCATTCTGACTTTTTAAGATGTCCAAATGGTCCTGTTCCCATTGATCCAGATGATGTAAATATTTCAAAAATTTTATTTTTATTTATTAAATCCCAACCAAAGCACAGACCGCTATACTTTCCATCTTTTCTTAAACCTAAAATGTCGCATTGATTATTATTATCATAATCATTAAAATAAAAATGAAATACTAGTGGTAAGCTATCATTAAATAAACTTAAAGAGTCTATACTGTTTACAGTATATTTAACAAGAGTATGATTGCCATAGAATCGATTTTCAGAAGAGAGAAAACTTATTAATGGTCCTTCTTCATATTTTTTGCAACTGTCGTATATACAAGCGAATATTACTAGTATAAAAATTATTTTTTTCATTTTCTTTAAATTATAAACTGTAATTTTTTTTGTTATGTATTATATAAACTTATCTGTTAAGGAGAATTTGACATTGAAAGCATTGAAATAAAAAAAAATAATATCCAGAATACATAAAATGCAAAACCCATTATTACTGCTGCCAATGCAAAGCCTTTTCCCCTTAATTTCTTCGGTTCCTTTTTAACTCTATGCAGCCCAATAAATCCCAAAATAATTCCTAACAACGGAAAAATTTCCGTAATTGAAATTAAATTAATTAGCTGTTGAGACATTTCTACGAACCATAGTGGTATTAATAGAAAAGCAAAGCCAACTAAAATAAAAGCCAGAAGTGAAAACACATCATATTTTTTATCATCTGCAACAGCATTAGTGTGTGATATTTTTTTTGTTGTGTTTATAGTCTTATTCTTTTTTGCTGTATCTCCTTTAACGGGCGTTTTAGTATATTGCGATTCATCCTTAACATTTGTTTCTGATAATCCTTTTTCTGAAATTGTCATTTCAATTAATGGTGTTGAAATAATTGAGGCAACCAAATTTTCAGTATCGTTTTTAATAAATGCCTTTTCTTTTTCAGATGGTTGGATTCTTTTTGTAAATGGGTTAGGTTTTGCTTTTTTATTCTGAACAAGAGAAGGCGTTTCAATATAATATCCATTTGTATGGTTTCTTCTAGCAACAACAAAATCACCTGTCAATTTACATGATGTAATAATGCAAAGTGGAATAAAGAGTATAATATATTGTTTAAAGAAGTTTTTATTCATAACTACATTATTTTTCCTTCAGTAAATCGATTTCCTCTTGCATGGCATCATTCTGCTTTTTAAGTTCAATAACATATAACGAAAGCTCTTCTACTTTCTGAACAAGAGTAGTATTAATATCTGCTAAACTTAAACCATTTTTTACAACTTCTTTTTCAGTTGGAAGTCCAGGTAAATGGCTGTTTGCGGTAATGTATGTCTCAAGTTCTTCTATGCTCATGAGTTTATAATTCTTGTCAAAAACATAATCAGGGAATTGGTTTAATGTAACTTGTACATCTCTTGCAAACACCCGACCATCACGATAAACAGCAAATTGGTAATCACCACGTCCATCATCAATATCCTCAACCACCAACACTTTGTCGTTGAGACATGTACCGCAAGAATGAATATCAAGCATTGCAAGAGGGTTGGTAGTACCTATTCCAACTTTACCAACTGTACCCGCGCCATTAGCTGGGCCAACAAATAATGTTGGAATATCGCTGTTAAAACCTACCATTAATGAATTTGAAATATCATTTGTTAAAAATGTAGTATTGTTACCACCTATAACAATATTATTTTCAGTAGTTCCTAATGTACCTACACGTGATCCGATAGCGACACTAGCCAACCCATGAGCATAAGCTATATAACCCAAAGAAACTGCATATAGCCCTGAACTTCTTGCTGAAGTGCCAAGTCCTAGCCCTTTGTAGGGTGCATGCCCATCAGCCCTAATATTATTTTGTAATTGACTATAGACTAATGTGCTATCGCCGAAATAAATCAGACTATCAGGTGATGTAATTCTTGAAACAAAAATTCTCTTAAATGAAACTATATCTGGGAATTCAATATCCGCAGCCTGGAGTTTACCTAAAACATTAACGTCTCCATCTAGTTTAGTATTTCCATTAACTTCCAACTTTACTGCTGGGCTTGTTGTGCCTATACCTACATAACCTGTGCTGCTTACAAATATGCGGTCTGTATTATTTGTTTTTATTTTAAAACTTGTGGCATCGGTTGTCCCAAGGAACATATTACCAGCATTGGCAGTATTTCCCGTTAAACTCCATGCATTCAAAGCGCCATCGGCGCCTGTTGGTCCGGTTACACCTGTTGCACCTTGAGCGCCTGTGGGTCCTGTTGCCCCTGTAACTCCAATTGCTCCAGTGGGACCAGTAGCACCAGTAAAACCAGCTGCACCTGTCGGTCCTGTCGGTCCTGTTGGCCCTGTAGCTCCACTTGTTCCCGGAGGCCCGCTTAATGTGGCCTGTACCTGGAAATTATCTAAACGCAAAGTGCCTGAACCGCTTGCACCGCTTGCCATTACACGGATATATAAATTGCTTTGATTATCTATTGATGTTATACTGCTCAAATCGAAAACCTGTTCGGAAAAAACATCAATCGAAGAAAGGTTTAGCGTTGTTCCAAAATTCGTATAATTATTTCCGTCTGTGCTATATGCAACAGTTACGGTTTGTGCTCCTGATGAGCTTCTCCTTGCCTGAAGATAAATTTTGTAAGTTTTATATGAATTCAATAACGAGCCCCCTAATTGCAGGGTCCAGAACCTTGAATTGCTCCCACTCGAATTATTCATGGCTATTGCGTTTCCTGCAGTGGTATTTGCTATAAAGGCTTGTGATCCGCTTGCAATACCTCCAAAGGTTTGCCATGTTTCAGTACAACTAAGTGCAGAAGTAACGTTTGTCGCTAATGCAGGAGTCAATGTAGAATATGAGTTTCCACTGTTGAAGTCATAATTTACAATGGTAGATTGGCTGTTTGCAGTGTTAACAATGGCTATCAAAGCAAAAACGATGATCAGGCTTTTCAAATAATCAAGTGAAGCTTTTTTCATAGAGAAGGAATTTAGTTAAAAAGAGATAATTTTTATCAAAGGGAATTATTTTCTTAAGTTATAAGTACTCATATTCTAATTAATATCCATTTATATATCAGTAAATTTAATATGTTCTATTATAGAAAGCAAGACTTTTTTCACAGATTTCATAACTGTAAAAGTCTTATTTTTAGTGCTTGTAATAAGTTGATATTTATATAATAATCATATGTATAGATATATACATCTTTTAACTATGTAGTTTCGTCATTTGTATTTCAGTCAGAATTTTCCTATTAATTTTTCCGGATTACACTTTTTGTAAAACAAATATATTTTCAGGAAAATGAAGAACAAGGTGAATATTGAAATCGCGGGAAAATTATTTAAAGCTGCATAGATAGTGGGTAAAGGCAATCGAACAATTCGTATGTAAGCTTCAATTCTGGGCACTGGTATTTATGGGTATTCATTGATTACTCTCACAATAGATTTTTGAAAAAATCCGGTATATATAATTATTCCCGAATTTCACCCATCCCCGATTTTTGTAACCATTAATGTTGTAAATGGAAAACTGAAAATGCGATTTTAAGTAGAGATTTCTTTGCTCCGATGAAAAATAATGTTGAATTTTGTCTTCACAGTCAGGCAAAGAAGGCAAATGGTATTGTTACCAATATGTTACTTTATTTAATTTTGCTTTATTGTAATAAATTGATATAGTGTTTTATAACAACATTATTATAATATTTTAACTTTAAACTTTTAACTTACTACTTATTCTCAACATGCAAAACTAATCATTCCGCTGCATTTGTCCAATACCCAAATAACATTATTAGAACACTGCTTCCTGCCGTTTCACTATTTACGTCTCACTACTTACTACTTAATACTCACTACTTACTACTAAACACCCCCTTAATTTGTCCAAGTTCAAAGAATTTTGATACTTTTGCAAAAAACACAATTCAATGAAACTGGCAGCAGACAGTGAGTGGACCGAAGTTATACGCCCCAAGCGAACCTGGTACGACATTAACCTTGCAGAGCTTTGGCGCTACAGGGATCTTATAATGATTTTTGTACGTCGCGATTTTGTATCCGTTTACAAGCAAACTATCCTGGGGCCATTATGGTTTTTAATTCAACCTCTTATTACTACCGTTATTTTCACCATTATTTTCAGTAAGGTTGCCAATATACCAACCAATGGGGTTCCTGCAACTCTTTTTTATATGACCGGTCTAACAGCCTGGAATTATTTTGCATCATGCCTTACCAAAACTTCAGGCACCTTTGTAAACAATGCTGCTGTTTTCGGGAAAGTATATTTCCCAAGGCTCACTGCTCCTATATCGGTTGTAATTTCAAGCTTTATCACCTTTGGTATACAGTTTTTGTTTTTACTATGCTTTTGGGTGTATTTTTATTTTATCGGTGCAACCCTTGAAATGAATGAGTATATGCTGCTCATGCCAGTATTACTGCTTATGATGGCACTTATGGGGCTGGGCTTCGGTATTATTGTATCGGCGCTTACCACTAAATATAAAGACCTGCAGTTTTTGGTTGGCTTCGGCGTGCAACTTGTAATGTATGCTACTCCCATTATCTACCCGCTTAGCAGCATACCTGATAAATATAAAACATTTGTAATGCTTAACCCTATGACCTCCATAATTGAGACATTCAAATATGCCCTTCTTGGCAATGGTTCTTTCTCCTGGACCATGCTTGGCTACAGCGGTGTTTTTACAATTGTTATTTTAGTGATAGGCGTATTACTTTTCAATAAAATTGAGCAGAGGTTTATTGATACAATTTAAAACACAATAGGTTCTGGTGTTAAGTTAATTTTAACCTGACCTAAATGTCACACTGAGATGTCTCCACGAGTCAAAGTACTGAGCTTGTCGAATTTATCGAGGGGTTATCGAAAGCTAATCGAAGGCTATTCGAAACCATATAATGAGATCGACACCTGCTCAAAAACTATTGTTTTCTAAAAACTTTCATAATGGTGTATGCCCGTTTATTCTCATTAAAAAAATAACGGTAAGTAAAAGGAAAGCGGCTTAACGACCTTATTAAAAAAGGTTTCTTCCCGATTTCTTTCGCAGCATAAATATTGAAATCAGGGATTTGATCGGCTGTTAAAGGACTGTACAATGTTTTCACTTCTTCAATCGGAAATAATTTCGTTAAATAGTTTAGCGATGTATTTCCCCAAAGCCCCATATGGTGTGGTGGATAATTCAACACACTGTACTTAGGTGAAAAGCCTTCATTATTTGGAACTGAAATAATAAATTTACCTCCCGGCTTCAGGCACTTCAAGCAATTCTCAATGAAACTAATAATATTATCGGTCAAATGCTCCAGCACATGAAAAGAATAAACCACATCATAAGATGAATTATATTTCTCTGAATGCTCTTCTATAGTAGAATTAAAAACATTTAAATTTTTATCTTTAGCCTGCTGAAGCGCCCTTTCGTTTATTTCCAGGCCAGTACATTTTACATTGTTGCTTTGGAAAAATTCAAGTGAATTTCCTTTTCCGCAACCTACATCAAGTATATTTAATGCGGGTTTTAAATAATTCATCACCTGTTTCATTTCCCACCTGTCCTGTATATAGTACCATTCAAAATGCTGAAAGAAATCGTAAAACGCTTCGTTTGCATAAATATCATAAGGGTAATAAAACCGGTAGTTCGAATCGGGACACCTATAGATACTTACATTTTCTATATGCTGGAAGTATCCGGAAACATCATAGGCAAAAGAATCCCCATACCATTTTATGATCTTCTGTTTTGGTATTTCTTCCTCAAGAATGCAATTCCTGCCGGTTAATGGGCTGCAAATGGTTTCCATTCAATACTATTATAATTTACCGCAAAGTAATAACCATTTCCAATATACTCTTTTTAAGAAGGGTTCGCGTTTCTTTAGTTGCAGATAAAAATTCCGGTTCTCATCACAACGCCAGAAAAACAAATTATTATGGGTAAAATACCTGTGTATATTTATTTGCTTTCGTAAATTTTTTATCTCACTTTTTTCAATTGACTTTACTGGTATTGAATTCCCATCACGGAAAACATGAACGATTTCGCCGCTTAAAACTTTATTAATGTATTTCTGTGTTAAATCGAAATACGAATTCACTCCCTTTTCAATTATTTCCTTATATGCATAATTCCTGCTATCACTATGCACCCTTGCAAAGCTTGCAACCTCCGGTATAAAATATGGAAGGTAACCCTTCGAATTAAAATTATAATCGAATTTAATATATGGATTCTTTTCATCAAGTAAGTCATCTCGATTTTCTTCAGGAAAACATGCTTTGTATACATCTGCACGCACACAATAATTCATTTCAAATAAATGAAAATGTGTTGCTGCCCAAAAAGGGAAAAAATTGTATTTCTGAATTTCGGGTTTCTCAAACAATTCATGGAAACCCACATGTATTAAACCACCCTCTTCATTCATAAATTGAACCATGCCCCACACCAACGACACTTCATCATCATTTTCTAAAATATCAACACATTTTTTAAACCAGTTTTTATCCAGGAAACCATCCGAAACAGGCATGCACATTATATAATTTCCTTGCACCATTGACAATGCCTTACGAAAGCCTTCGGCTGCATCCTTATCAGGTTCCGATATCCAGCGCAAACGTTTATCATGGGAATAGGAATGTAAAGTTTCAAGCGTATTATCAGTCGAAGCCCCGTCAACAAGAACTATCTCAAAATTCGAATATGTCTGGCAGAAAATTGAACCCAGTGTTTCTTTCAGAAACCTTCCGCCATTTTTACAAGAAGTAAAAACAGAAATCATTGGGGTTTTATTTTCATTCGCCATAAACCTCAAACTTAAACATAATGCCCCTGTTCATCTCTTTTTGATAGGATTGGAGTTTCACATGGCCAATTTATATTAAACCGTGAATCGTTCCATTTATAGCTAAACTGGCTTGAAGGATTGTAATAAGTAGATTGTTTGTAATGGAAAATAGCCGTTTCGCTTAAAATTAAATGACCGTTTGCATGCTTTGGGGGGATCAATACCTGCTTATGGTTTTTATCGGATAAAACAAACGACTCCCATTTTCCAAAATTATCAGAACTCATATCGCAGTTTACAACCACCAAATAAAACTCGCCATGCGGACAAGTAATCAGTTTCCATGTTTCATTATCGCCGTGAAGACCACGTAAAACATTTCTTTTCGATTTCGAATAATCGTCCTGAACAAAATGTATATTTATACCTGCATTAGTGTAAATTTCTTCGTTATATATTTCAACATAATCTCCACGATGATCTTCAAATGAATCAAGTTGAATTAAAAGTAAATTTATTAGGCTAGTTTTATTGACTAATTTTATCATGCGCTATTTATTCTATTGTTGCAAAAGATAATGTGGTTCCGAAGGCTAGTCTTTCAATTCTAAGTTTATTAATACCTATTTCCTCTATAAGTGCAATTGTCTCCCCAGGCCAAGCTTTCATGTTTAGTTCATCAAAAACTATAATGCCTCCTTTTGGCATGCGAGGTACAATATATTTAAGCATAATCTTTGTGGGTTCATAGATATCCAAATCAAGATGAAGTAAACTTACAATGAGATGAGGATTGTCATTAATATACTTTGGTAAAATTGTGCAAATATCACCTTTAATTATTTCTACTTTATTTATATGATTCAGAAAAGTATTATCTTGAAACAAATCAATACATCTTGATATGTCATCAAATGATTCAACAGCATACCCACCTTCTCTTGCATATTCAGATACCAACTGATTATCTTTAGAAGATATTTTAGGGAAACCTTTAAACGTATCAAATCCAATAATTTTTCTTAAGTGATTTAAAGGCTCGAAAATTTCACTTAAATGAGCCCATGTCATCAATCCCCCACCATAAAGGACTCCTGCCTCAATTATAGAGCCGTGTATATTAAGAATCTTTTTGAAAATTTCATATCGATATAAAAATTTTCTTAATTCTTTGGTTGGAACATATTTAGTAAAGTTATGCAACTTTTCATAATTGGAACCTAGTGATTCACTATAAAAATTATCCAATTTGTGCTTATATTCAATGTCCTTTTGAGTGACAACCTTTTTATCGATAAATGGATCTACAGAATGATTTTTCATATGTGATTATTTTTAACTTTCCAAATTATAAAAGAGTGAGTATCATTAAATATATTGCTAAATTTATGATGTGTATGGTAAATTATTTCAATACGTCTATCTTTTTCAAGGGCCTTCAGTCTTTTGAAATAATGATCCAGATAATTTCTTTTCTTATGATATTTCAGAGCAAGATAATCTAATAAATTATTTTTATTATATAAATCATTTAAGCATTCAACATTGATTATTAAGTCAGGTTTCTTTTCCAATACAAAATTTAGAAACTCATTATAATTTGTACCTGTTTGTTCTAATGCTCCAAATGTAAATACACCACTATTCTTTTTGAAATTTAAATCTCTATTTGGACTAAAAAAATCAAAGTTGCCACCATTAATATTTAAGTTCAGTTTCTTTTGCAGAAGATCAATTATTTTTTGAGATGCAAGGGCCCAATCATAACCAAACAGCTGTTTATCGGGAAATAATTTTGACAGGAATACCAAGTTTGCAGCCGATCCACATCCAAATTCATAAATACTATCTAAGTTACTAAAATATTTTTTGAATAGCCAGCTACGAAATATCATCAAATAATTATACTCAAAATTATTTGAATTTGGCATTATAAATTTATTAAATAATTTTAAAGGAACATTTTTTTTAAAGTATTTAGGAATCAAATATTGAGTATCATAATTATGTTTCATGAACTCACTTAAATTTTCATCCCAACCAAATTCCCAGTCTGGTTTCCTGTTTGTACCGGAAGAAGAAAGACTTTGGCTATCAATTTTTTTTATTATTTCAAGTAGAAGTTCATCTTTTTCTGTACCACCAATTTCGTTGTACGAAAAATCATAATTATTAACTATATCACCACAAAGCAATTGAATCTCCTCAATTGTAGTATTAAACAATTTCGCAAAATCACTTATTTCTAATTTACTATACTTTATTTCTTCTTGTTGCATTTTGCATTATTATCATAAAAATCATTCTCTAAATAGATACTCTTTATCCGGTTTATTTCGTCAATGGTTATTTCCTTTAATTCAGAAGCAACAATGTTCTCTTCAACCTCTCGTATATTCATCATTCCTGGAATCACTGTTGATACCGCTTTATCAAATAAACAAAATTGCAATGCCAATTGCACCAATGATCTGTTTTTGTTTTCATTAATATCCTGAAAAAGATTTGGTGCATTGGCCCATCTTTCCAGCTGTTCTTTAGGCCAGTTAGCTCTGTGGTCAATACCTTCAAACTGTTCCCTGCCTGTTAATTGCCCGGTAAGATATCCAAAAACAAGAGGTGTACGAATAATCAGGCCGGCATTATGTTTACATGCAATCTTAAATAAATTCAGTTCCCTGGCCCTTTGATCAATCATATTATAATTTACCTGAACAATCGCAAAATTATATTTTTCAATGGCTATTACTGCATCTTTCGGCGAGCGTACCGATACCCCGAACTCTCGTATTTTACCTGCTGCTTTGAAGTTTTCTAACGTATTAATTACGTCGTATTTCTCTACATCATCTATTTGAGGACTGTGCAACTGGTAAACATCAATATAATCTGTTTGCAGTTTTTTCAGGCTTCCAGCTAATGCATTCTCCAGATGCACCTTTGAAAAGTCCTGTGGCATATAAAAACCGCTGTGCGGCAAGGTTCCTCCTTTGGAAGCAATAATAACTTCTTGCCTTTTATTCTTTAATGCCTTTGCTATGATTTCCTCTGAATGTCCGCTACCATATAAATCGGCAGTGTCAAAAAAATTTATTCCATTTTCAGAAGCATATGCTAATGCTTTCACCGAAATGCTGTCATCAACAGTTCCATACGAATTGCCGCCAAGGCCCCAGGTACCAAACCCAATTTCAGAAACTTTTATTCCTGATCGTCCCAGCATCCTGTATTTCATAAATTCCTCGATTTACTGTAAAGTCTAAGTAACTCAGGGTTATTTTCATATGTTGCACCAAACCAACGAATGGTTTTTTCCAGGGCCTCTTTAAAGGGTGTATATGAAAAATTGGCCAGTTTTGTAAATTTCTCATTACTGATATTTTTCCTGTAGATACCGTTCGGCTTTGTTGTATCAAACACAATCCGATTTTTATCAATACCAATATTGTCGGCAATCATGAAAGCGATATCTTTAATTGAATTCTCTTCGGTGGTTCCGATATTAATGCATTGCGTTTCATTATAATTTTCAAGTGCCCACATAAATATTTCGGCCAGATCAGTAGCGTAAGTATATTCCCGCAAAGGTGAGCCATCACCCCACACTACTATTTTTTCATCATTATCTTTGCTCTCGTAAAAACGTCTTATTAGTGCCGGCAACATAGGGGCGTCTTCAAAATTAAAATTGTCATTTTCGCCAAAAATTCCACTGGGGATTAAACCAATCACATTCATTCCGAACTCTTCCCTGTATGCTCTAACTGCCGGATCAACCAATCTTTTGGCAAATGAAGAACCATAATTTGATTCATGTGGATAACCATCATGAATATTCTCTTCAACCAGTGGAAGCGGCGCATTTACAGGATACATTCCGGTGGTCAGAGTCATGATTATTTTTTTTGTTTCATTGATCCTTGCCGCTTCCAGGATATTTAACGTCATAAAGGTGATATCCCTTAGCATTGAAGCGGGATGTTTCATACTAAGTCCTATTCCTCCGCTTACAGCAGCCAGATGTATTACAGCATCGGGCCTGATTGAAGAAAGTAATTTTTTTGTAGCATTTAAATCCGTCAGGTCGCAATCTTCAGATGTAAGAAAAACAAATTCCTTTCCAGGATATTCTTTTGAACTAGTCTTCAGGGCCGAACCCAGCACTGCGGAGGAACCTGTGACCAATATCTTTTTATATAATGTTGTATCAAATATTCCCATATTGATTTCTTTTTATTATCTGAAAACCTTTTATCAATTCTGCAATTCCATCCTGTAGCGCAAAAACAGGCTTGTAACCCGTTGCTTCAATTTTTTCATTGCTTACAATATAATTTCTTTTATCAGGATCTTTTCCAAAATCCGATTCGGAAATTTCAAAGTATGGTAACTGCTTTTTAATTTCTTCACACAATTCAATTTTACTGATATTTGCATCACTCAAACCCACATTGTACGGCTCCCCTTTCATCATATCAAAATTATTAATGCAGTGGATAAATACCCTTGCAATATCCCTTACATGTATAAAATTTCTTTTAAAATGCGATTCAAATAGCACGATCCATCTGTCGTTCACAGCCCTGTAAACAAAATCATTAACAAGCAGGTCAAGCCTCATTCTCGGACTAATTCCAAAAACCGTGGCAAGTCTTAATGTTAGTGTATTTTCATTTCCCAAAAGTTCCTTTTCAATATCAACCTTGAGCCTGCCATACAATGAAACCGGGTTTAAAGGAGTATCCTCCGTGCAATGAATTCCATCCTGTCCAATACCATAACCGCTGTTTGTGGTTGGAAAAATTATTTTCTGATTCTTTTTTCTGAGTTCAAGAATCATCTTTATTGCATCAAAATTTATCGACTGTGCTTCTATAGGCATTTTTGAACAAATAGGCGCGCCAACCAGGCAGGCAAGCGGAATAATAAAATCAACATCCTTTATTAATTCTTCCACCAGATTTTTGTTTCTGACATCCCCATTTACAATTTTCAACTTTTTATGATAACAGCAATCGAGCAATGTAGTTTGTCCATACATAAAATTGTCAATTACCGAAACATCAAATCCTTGATTTAATAATTCAGGTACCAAAATGGATCCCAGGTATCCTGCACCACCAGTAACTAATATTTTCATTTTTATAAATTAATTATTTATTTGCGTTTTATTTATTTACTAAATCAATGATGAGTTTATGCAGCGACAATGCATCAATATTGTTTTCAATATGATTACCTTGCCTTAATTTATAGGTATATATAAATTCCTCTTTTATTCCCATCCGGTGCAAATTAACATTTAAACAATTGTCATGAAGCATTTCAGAAATAATACTGCCTATTCCTCCATGCAACGAATGTTCCTCAATACTGATAATATTTTTAAAGCCTTTTACCTCATCAATAATATCGATACTGTTCAGTGGCTTGATCCTGAAGAGGTCAATCACCTTCACTGAAATTTTATTTTTTGCTAATTCCATTGCGGTCTCATAAGCTATATGCGTCATAATACCCGTTGAAATGATACACACATCAGTACCTTTATGAATTACTTTATACCCGCGCTTTATATCTTCGGTTGCTGTATAAAAAACCGGCAGCTTATCGCGGTCAAACCTTAGGTAATTTGATGTTGCTGAATTTAAAGAGATGTCTACAAGCTTCTCTGCAACTATTGAATCGGCAGGACAATAAATACCCATCCCGGCCATGGGTCGTAAAATTGAAATATCTTCAGTGGCATGATGCGTGGGGCCATCTGCGCTGTATGAGTATGAAACACCTACGCCAATTATGGTGACTGGTAGTTTCATTGCGCAGATATCAATTTTAATCTGCTCAAGACATCGTAATGTTATAAACGAAGCAATACTGTAAACAAATACTCTCTTGCCTTCAATGGCCAGGCCTGCTGCAACGGATATAATATTCTGTTCGGAAATTCCTGCATTTATGAATTGCCCCGGCAAGTCGTTTCTAAATTTGTCAAGGCTTTCTGAGCCCATTTCATTTGAAATAAATAGAATATTCTTATCAGAACAAGCCCTTTCATAAAGCTTGTTTATAAATGCATCACGCATCTGGATCCTGGAAACCTCCAAATTATTTTGCATTTAATTCCTTTCTTGCCAGTGCAATTTCGTCCTCGCATGATAAATTTTTCACGTGCCATATGGGATTGTTTTCCATAAAGGAAACGCCTTTGCCTTTAACAGTATTTGCAATTATTGAGAGTGGCCTGCTATCTTCCCGGGTTTTTGCATAATGCAATACGTGTAAAAGTTCATCAAAATTATGACCGTCAACTTCAACGGTTTCCCATCCGAATGCTTCCCATTTTTGTTTTAAAGGTTCAAGCGAAGTAAAATTTTCTGTAAAATCTATCGACCCTATCCTGTTCCTGTCGGTTATAGCAATTAAATTATTGAGTTTATGCTTTGCTGCAAACAAAGCAGTTTCCCATACCGAGCCCTCGGAGCATTCTGAATCGCCCATTAAAACAAATTGAAAATGCTTTTTGTTGTTCATTTTTGCAGCAAGTGAAATTCCTGCTGCAATACCCAATCCATGTCCTAAAGAACCTGAAGTAATTTCTACACCGGGAATTTTATTATCAGGATGTCCTCCCAGGTAGCAATTCCCCGTTCTGTAATGCATCTCAATCCAATACTGCGGAAAAAAAAGTAAATCGGACAATACAGCAAACAGTGCTGTTTCGGCATGTCCTTTACTTAAAATAAACCTGTCTCTGTCTTTATTTTCAGCATCCGAAGCATTTATCTGCAAAATATCACCATAGTATAATGAAACCAGGATATCAATGCACGAAAATGAAGAAGCAATATGCCCTCCGTTTTTAATCGCAACATCAAGTATTTTTACCCTTAATTCGCGAGCTTTTTCTTCTAAAGGATCAAACATAAACTTCGTCATCAAGTTTTTCTGTAAGCCATTTTAAGCGGGGTCGTATAAAACCCGGCCACTCTCCTCCATATTCTTTGCATGATTTCATTTTATCAACCATTGTAAATGATAAAATATCCAGGGCAAAAACTTCATGATAAATAATACCGCTTTGTATACTGATATTAAGTGCAAACTTTCCCGTATTTAACAAATTTCTGCTGATGAAACAGCTTGTCTTATATATGCCTATTGAGTACTCTTCATTAAACCATATATCTTTTCCCGTGTTTAAAGAATCTAAGTTCCCCGACGAAAGAATTATTGTTCCATATGCATCTGTAATATTAAAGAATGCAGTAAGTTTTATTCCGGGTTTTAAATTCCAATATTCAAACTCAATAATAAAATCATCCTGTATATCAATTTCGGATGTAATGATATTATTGGAAATAATCTTAACTGATTTTAATTTAACATTTTCACTTCCGGGTGCCTCATTTATATTGCTCCACTCATTACGACCAATTGCTTTTTCAAATAAATCGGAATATTTATGAATTGCCTCCAAAGGATTTCCATCTGAAGTTATTGTTCCTTTATCAAATAAAATTACACGATTGCACAAATTGGCTATTACAGTAAGATTGTGACTTACAAATAATACAGTTCTGCCATCTTTCTCGCTTACATCTTTCATTTTCCCCAGGCATTTTTTCTGGAATTCGGCATCACCAACAGCAAGCACTTCATCAAGTACCAGTATATCAGGCTCAAGATGGGCAGCAACAGCAAATGCAAGGCGCACATACATTCCGCTTGAATAGCGTTTTACGGGAGTATCAATGTAACGTTCAATACCTGAAAAATCAACTATTTCGTCAAGCTTCGATTTTATTTCAACCTTCGACATTCCAAGAATGGCTCCATTCAAAAAAATATTTTCCCTGCCTGTCAATTCACTATGAAATCCAGTTCCCACTTCGAGCAGTGATGCAATGCGTCCCTTAATTCTAACATTGCCTTTGGTAGGCGATGTTACTTTTGATAATACTTTCAGAAGGGTTGATTTGCCGGCGCCGTTTTTCCCGATTAATCCAAGCACCTCGCCTTTTTTCACTTCAAAATTAACATTGCGCAACGCCCATACATAATCGTGCGCATGTTGTTTGCCCTTATTGCTTAATATATTACTTTGGGCAATATTTAAGGTAGGATCTTCTTTACCCCGCACCCTGGCCCAGTACCTCTTCATATCATCGGCAAACGATCCTGTTCCTACCAAACCCAGGCGGTACTTTTTGCTAAGATTGTTAACTTCTATTACACTTTCCACGCTAATCAATATTAAGGTCACAAAGGTAATCAAACTGGCTTTATTTACCAATTTTAGTGATGCACAATCAAATTAATGCAAAATAAGGTTGTCATCAAAAGCATTAATATGCTCTACACTCAAGCAATTTGCCACGTCGGTAATAAAACAACTGAGTGTCTCTGCGAGTGCAACGAAGCAGTCTGCCATTGGGTGGGAATACACTACTTAGCTCCGTCCAGAAGAGATTGCGTCGTCGGTATTACAATAACTCATGTGCCTGACATTTTGTTTACCTCCTCGCAATGACGGGGCGTATTCGGTTCGCAATGCCGGGTCGTTTACCTCCTCGCAAGGACGAGGCTAAAAACACAATGACGGAACTACTCGCTACTTACTACTCACTTCTAACTACTCACTACTTGCGACTTAAAAAAATTGCATTCACCCCCCTTTTTTATTTACCTTGCACTTTATTTAAAAATACATTATATTTGCATATAGAATCTACGCCCACATTAAATGCTAATAAACAAACTCTTCTATTTAAAAGCTTTTTTGCTTTTCATTTTCCTGTCAGGAACTTTCCTGAATTCTTTTTCACAAATCAGACCCGATGATATTTCAAATTTAAAACTATGGCTCAGGGCTGATTCTTTGGCAGATACTACTACAACTGGAAGAAGATTGACGCAATGGAATGACTGTAGTCTTTCTGGAAATTTCGCATCCCAATTAGTCACTTCTTTTCAGCCACACTATATCAATCATGAAACTTCACTAAATGACCTTCCAGTTATTCATTTTGATGGTAGTAATTTCTTAACCTTTTTATCGCAACTTAGTTTAAATTCGTTTTCTTTCTTTGTTGTATTTAAAAAAGATGATCCTAATAAAGGTATTCTAATTGGTTCAGACATTAATAATCAAGATTGTATTGCGAATTTTAGCGATGGCAATACATACTTAGACATTGGTGGTCCTTACGTTAGTTGGAATACTGGTCATATTCTAAATTATTCAATTTTCTCACTGCTATCCTCAGGTAATCAAAAAGAATTGTTTTCGAATTCTGTCTCATTAGGTATACAATCAATAGCTGGTACACTTACTTCTAATGCAATTGGGCGAAGATCTACCAGTGATTATTTAACTGGAAATATTGCTGAAATTATAATTTATGATCAGATCCTAAGCACAACTGACAGACACTCAGTTGAAAATTACCTTTATTTAAAATATGCTCCCTCCGTGAATCTTGGCCCTGATATTAATGTTCCTTATGGTTTTTGTGCTACCACACTTGATGCGGGTTCACGATTTACTTCGTTCCTTTGGTCCACCGGTGCAACAACCCAAACAATACAAATTAGCAATCCGGATACTGTATGGGTAGATGCCACAGATATATTTGGGTTTCATTCTTTTGATACAATAATAGTCAACTATCCTGAAATTGCATTATACGATACATTGTTTTGCAGCAATAGCAGCGTAGTTCTTTCAACGGGTTTAGCTGGAAGTTACACCTATAACTGGACAGGAGGAATTACAACTCCAACTTTAAGTGTTAATACTCCCGGTAATTATGC
>Ga0224523_1000191_pt1 | contig 39097 bp, 30 predicted proteins | sample CFST50metaG_FD_182732 | JGI IMG/M metagenome (GOLD analysis project Ga0224523, IMG submission 182732) | Peat soil microbial communities from Stordalen Mire, Sweden - C.F.S.T50 | ecosystem: Environmental > Terrestrial > Soil > Wetlands > Peat | place: Sweden: Norrbotten County, Stordalen Mire... | reverse complement strand
TCGTTGCCAGGCTCACTGATATTCCCTGTAACAGAAGTATATCCTGCTTTGCTCACTTCATAATAAAGATTACCTGTAGGCACATCTGTAAAGGTTGCTGTTCCTGAAGCATCGGTGTATTGGGTTATTCCGTTAAATGTTACGGTTGCCCCGTCAATATAATTTGTTGACAAATCATACACATAAAAGTTAATGGTAAGCCCGCTTCCAACCGCTGTCATGTTAACTGTTACAGGACTGGACCCTGGTTCTGTAACATTGCCGCTTGCTGTAATATACCCTGCCTTCGTAACGTCATATGAAATATTACCATCAGGAACACCTGTAAACTGTGTGTATCCGGATGCATTTGTATTTTGTGTAACACCATTAAACGTAACACTTGCTGCATCAATTGGATTTGACGCGTTATCATAAACATTGAAATCAACTGTATTTCCGCTGCTTGCAGCTGTCATATGGACAACTACAGGATCGTTGCCGGGTTCATTTACATTATCATCTACTGAAATGTAACCAGCTTTTGATATTGTGTAATGAATATTGCCAGCGGGAACTCCTGTAAACTGTGTGTATCCTGAAGCGTCCGTTGTTTGAGTTGCACCATTAAAGTTTACACTTGCACCGCTGATGGCATTGGATGTATTATCATAAACCATAACGCCTATAGTGTAATTAACAATAGTTGTAACAAGAGAAACATCAATGGTTGCATTTCCAGTAACATTGGTGCTTCCTGAAGCCGCATTATAACCAGCCATATTCGCTGCATATGATTTGTTACCTGTACTAATTCCATTAAATACGGCCTGTCCAGATGCATCAGTAGTTTTAGTGGAGCCATTAAAGGTTATGGTTGCGCCTTGTAAATTATTACTGAGTATATCTGTAATATGAAATGTAATATCGTAAGTGTTCGCAACTGCAGGTGATAATGTTAAATTAATCGTCAGGTTTTGGTTTACATTGCACGACCCGGAAGTTGTGGTATATCCTGATTTTGAAATAGAATAAGTTTGATTGTTTCCAGGCGGTACATTTGTGAAAGAAACCAACCCATTAACATCGGTGTTAAACGTTTGACTTTTAAAAGTTACTAAGGCATTAAATAAAGGAAAATTTGCATTGTCCTTTACATAAAATGTAATTGTATACCCTTGAGTAGAAAGTTGTACCTGCACCGGATCATTGCCGGGTTCAATAACGCTGCCTGTATAAGTAGCATACCCAGGTTTTGATACTGAATACGGATAGGATCCTGCTATAACATTAGTGAAAGTTGTATTGCCTGATGCATTCGTAGTTTGAGTTGTTCCGTTAAAGTTTACTGAAGCGCCACTTAAGGCTACTGAACTGATATCTTTGACATGGAAGGTTACACTGTATGCTTGGCAATATTTTAAAATTGTTCCTCCTTCTCCTATAGCATATCCAATGCCTGAACTACTGAAGTGTACAGCAGAAAGCCATGATGAACCAATATATTGCGTTATCCAGTTTATACCACCATCAGTAGTTCGTGATATCTTTCCAGATGAAGTGACAACCCATCCAATTAAATTTGTCTGAAACCAGACACTAGTATTATAATCAACTCCACTATTCGTCACATTTGAAAAGGTGAGGCCTCCGTCAGTGGTTCGTTCAATTCTGTCATCATCCAATAAAAGCCCCGTACTTGCATTCATAAAAAAAATGGACAAAGCAGAACCTGATGCAGATGTACTATATGCATTCCATGTTGTTCCACCATCAGTAGTTTTATTAATTGTATGAAAAGCACCTGCGGACCATCCTATATTGGCATCAATAAAATAAACAGTGTTGATAACACCAATATTTCCTATTAATAAATCCGTCCATGTATTACCACCATCAATGGTTTTCATCATTCCGCCAAAATTACCAGAAGCTCCACCAATATAGCCTGTGCTTGCATTCACAAAAAATACACTTTTCCAATCAATAGAATTAGCAGGGCTGATTGTATTCCAGACATTGCCACCATCGGTAGATTTTATAACAATACCATTACTACCCACGGCATAGCCTGTATTCACATCAGGAAACGATACAGAAACTAATTCTTCTGTTGTGTTTGAAACCTTTTGCGCCCAACTTATCCCACCATCAGTAGTTTTTAAAACAACACCGGCTGCTCCAACAGCTACCGCATTTAGATTATCAATATAACGCACTGAATTTAATCTGGTGGTAATTCCACTATTCAGCGGTACCCATGTGTACTGGGATTGCGCAATAAATGAACTTGTGAAAAGCATTATGAAAATAGTGAAAAATTTTGCGAACGTTTTCATATTTTTTTATTTTAGTTTTGGTTATAAGAATTTGTTAGAGCAAAATTAGATTGCAGCATATGCGCCGGCAATAGTGTTTCACGCAAATCAATATGTGATTCACCTGTTTTTTAATTTAAAAAATTGTATGCGGTAATGAGTTGATGGTTTATTGAAACCAGTAAGAAGAAAAATTATTTATCAATCGCTACTTCAAAATCAACAGATCTGTCAAGCTTATCGTTAAAGTATAATTCAACTTTGTATTTTCCGACAGGCCATATCCGCGGAAGAGAAAAATCAAAATAAAATAGTGTTGAATGATCAATAGTATTGTCTGCTTCACCAATTATTTGATTTATTGCTCCGGCTGCATTTACAGCTATCCATTTCGCTTTCAGTTTTACAGTGTCAACAACACCAGTGGTAATAACAACAAAGTAAAAGGGGCCATCACTTTGATGATATACCGTTCCGACTTTTTCAAGTATCGGAAGTCCTTCAGCATCATCAGTAACTTTCTTTGCCAGGTAAGTTTCTTTTACATGTGCTGTACTTAAATTAAATTTTAGTGACCATCCCATAGTTTTGTTTTTATTTAAAGGTTCATACAATTGCGAACTAGTAGCAAATTCAGCTGTAATAAATAATGCAATTAAAAACAATATTGCAATTAGCCATTGCCAGGTAATATATTTTTCCAGGTACTTCATTTTATTATAAAGCTACTGTCGTTTCAACAATCCTTCTAAATCAGGTATCAGAGCTGCCATAGCCTTAACCGCAAGAGAATAATTCCCTGCAAGGTTTCCTGAATCCATATCCGCGCAATGATAAACATATCCCGAAAAAATAATTGTGTCATTGTTCTTACAAACAATATTTTCGCCTGTGCCGCCGGTATATCCATCGTTGTCGGGCAACTTTTCATTTCTTACTTTTCCTTCATCAAGCAGCATAATTATTTTATTTAATTTTTCTGGGGATGATACAAAGTTTGTATCTGTAATAATTGTTTCATAACTGTTCACAACAATATACACACTGTCGCTCTTCACCGTTATCTTATAGCTTCTGTGAAAAGGAGGCGGAACAGATGCATCGCGAAATGAATATTCAACCTGGTCGATTCTGTTATTTTTGAAACTAAAATTTTCTTTCATTTTATTTTTGCGTTTACGAAATCCTGAAGTTGTTAAGCAGTCAGGAAATCGGATTAATCCTTTTTTTTTTCCAGTTTTTCAATTCTTTTTTCCATATCAGAATTACTGGTTTCAATTGTATTTATTTTTTGCTGCTGTGATTCAATAAGTTTTTGTTGTTCTTTAATTGCTTCTATTAATATCGGTGTGATCTTCTCGTATGAAACTGTCTTGTATCCGTCCTTATCAGTAGTGACTAATTCAGGATATATTTTTTCAACTTCCTGCGCAATGACTCCGATTTGTTTTCCCCCAGGAAAATTTTTATCTTTAAATTCATCTGATTTCCAGTCGTAGTAAACACCGCGCATGTTGCAAACTTTTGATAGCGAGCTGTCGATTGTTACAATATTTTTTTTGTAGCGCACATCCGACCATGTGAAAGCACCCGCAGAAATTGAAGCACCATTTGCCCATATAGTTCCGCCAACTTCTAATGTATATGTGGTAGGCATTCTGTTTATGCCAACTTTGTCTGAAGAAAAGTCACCACCAATCAAGGGTGTGGAGCTGTTCGAATTTTCAATATATAGTTTATTTGAATAGGTTTCATTCATACCTGACTGGTAACCAATAAAAACATTGTTACCACCACTTGCATTTCTGCCGCTTTGATAACCTAGAAATGTATTGTTGTGGCCGCTGTCGGTATATCCCGATTCCGCTCCAACACATGTTGAATTATTTGTATTTGTTTGAAGTGCCCCGGCATGGTAACCTATATAGCAATTGCTATTTCCGGAGGTAATATAATACCCTGATTCAAAGCCTAAGGTTGTGTTATAATAAGCGGTAGTACCCTTCAATGCTGAATTGACGCCTATATATGTGTTTCTATATCCTGTTGTATTGTCTCTTCCGGCACGATATCCGATAGCAATGTTATACCTGCCGTTACTGCTGTTTGTAGGATTGGTATTGTAAAGGGACATATAGCCTATGGCCATGTTGTTCACCTCCTCATCGCCCTGTCCCGACTGCTGAGTTAAAAGGGCATAAGGACCAATGGCCATGTTCGCGTTTGCGGAAATATTAGCGCGCCCGGCATAAAAGCCTTCGAAGAAATTTTCTTTTCCGGTTGTATTGTTTTCCCCGGCGCTGTTACCACAAAAATGATTGTTGATTCCTGATGTGTTTTTATATCCTGCAAACGATCCTTCAAAATGGTTATAGTTTCCATCGGTGTTACTGTACCCTGCATAATATCCAACAAAATGATTGAAATTCTTAGTGGTATTGTTGTACCCGGCCTCGTATCCGCAAAAAAAGTTACCAATACCAGTAGTATTGTTGTTACCGGCTTGAAAACCTTCGAAAAAATTCTGATACCCTTCGGTATTGCTCATTCCGGCTTCAAATCCGCTGAAATAATTTTCATAACCAATTGTGTTGTCAATACCTGCCTTAAAGCCAAAGGCTGTATTAAAACGCCCATTGGTGCCGTTGGTAGGATTGGTGCTGGCAAGTGCAAAACAGCCAATGGCCGTATTTTCAACATCCTCATTGCCCTGTCCTGTTTGCTGGCTGCCCAGCGCATTGTATCCAAGTGCAAAATTAAAGTTGGAGGAGATGTTCTGGTATCCGGTATTTTCACCCAAAAAGTAATTTTTGCTCCCCGTTGTATTCGCCTGGCCGCAGCCATTGCCGATAAAAATGTTCTGGTTACCTGTTGTATTATTCATACCTGCAAAATATCCAACGAAATAATTTCCAACGCCGTGGGTATTGTAATAGCCTGTTTTCGGGCCAATAAAAATATTGTTATACCCATCGGAATTGGTATAACCTGACAGATATCCTATGAATGTATTGGTACGTCCATTCAGATCATCATTGGCACCGGCGCTTTCGCCTATGAATACTGATCTCCCGGTATTCAGAAACTCGAGCTGCCCTTTGGTAGTAAGCCGGCTGTGAATAATATTGTTTGTGCGAAAGTCTAAGGACTGATTGTCGGTAGTGCCGATAAAGTCAGTACCGTTCAGGGTTCCTGCATTCCCAACTACATCCCATCCCGACTTACCTGTCATCAACATTTTCCAGTTGGGTGTTGTGGTGGTACTTGAATTAAAATAAAAACCGGGTGTGTTGTCCGTCTGATATATCAACAGGCCTTCTGCAGCTGTTGAGAAACTCATGTTGTTACGTTGTGTTATAGTGAGTCGCGGAATCAGGATTCCACTTTTGTCGGAACGAATCTCCAGCATGGCATTATCATTTGGCGTAAATGCTGTAGGGCCAATGCCTACATTCTGAGATGTGGAATTCAGGTAGCAAAATAAAGCTCCGACAATTATTACACAATTTATTTTTCTGTGAATTTTCATAATGCGAATCCTTTTAATAGTTCATGGATTTAATTTCAATTTTATTGTATGTTGTAATTGTTCCTTCCCTTGGACTTTGTATAATTGTTTCAACAATAAACATCCCTTCATTTAATCCGTTTAATTCTATTTTAAAATTATTGGATCCGGTTTGAATAGCGTAATTATTTTTATACACTTCATATCCTGAAAGGCCATATATTCTTATGTTCAGCTTGCCATGCCAATCGGAATAATAATCAATCTGCATTTTTCTGTTATTTGAATCCGAACTTATCTGAATTCTTTTGCCCGTGCAACTATCGAAAACTTTGATGTTTTTTTTCGCACTTGAACAAACTGCTTCTTCCGAATTTTTTCGAAAAAGCGACATTACAGCGTTCATCGTTTTAAAGTTTTAATGAATATTTATTTTTGTAATATTATTTTTTTTGTAATGGTTGTATAATCATCTGTTAGAACAATCATGTAGATTGCATTACCAGCAGCATTAGTTGTGAAGGAAACATGATTTAATCCAGATAACTGCTCACCCTTTGCTTCGCTGATTAGTTTGCCAGTGATGTCATACATTTGCAATGAATACTTTTCATTATGTTTTCCTGTAAAATCAACCGAAATAGTTCCTGAAGAATTCTGAAAAATATTAGTAAATGATAAATCTTCTTGTTCATCACATTGAACAGTTACTGTATTGAAATATTTTGTTGTACCATCAAAATCAGTTTCAGATAACCTGTAATAATTTTCAGCTTCGATTTTGTGAGAATCAATAGAACTGTAATTCTTTTCTTCATTGCTATTGCCTGCTGAGGTGATTATGCCTATTGTTTTCCAGGCTAGCATATCGGATGATTTTTCAATGGTAAAAAAATCACTATTAATTTCTGAAGTTGTAGTCCATGATAATTTCACATCATTGCCATCGCATTTGGCATCAAAATTTGTTAATTCAACAGGCAGGGGAGAGTTCTTATTAACAAGAACCCATGCCGCATTGTAATTGACTCCGGTAATATTATTCACTGCATTGTTTCCTGGATCGGCAATACCTTTTTGTTGGGAATCCCATGCCGAGCCATTCCAGAACTGTGCAGTAAAATCACTTTCAGATAAACTATTTAAATCATTTGCAACACCATCAGCATCGTAGTTTAGCGACAATGTTAATGATGGATTTGTATTGTAATTAAGAAAACAAACAAGCCAGAATCTATCAGCAAGGTTTGCTGAATTGTCAACGCCAGCTGGATTATTTACATTATTCACAATTGGGAAAAATGCGTTGCTGTTGCTTGGGAATGGTTGGCTATTTTCAGAAGTGTGATAAGTTGAAACAATTATGGTGCCATCAGAAGTTGACGATGTACCACCTGTTGTTTTTTGAAACTGAACAGGGATATAATCACCGTCAAATGTGCCAAAAGGAATACTATATGTACCTGTTGCATTATTTGTTGTCCAGGCTATTCGGTTGCTTTCACCATCCGCAAAAATGTAGCCGTTATTTCGGGTAATGCCATCAGGGCTTGTTTGATTGACAGTAATGACTGCACCTTTGTTTAATGTGATTACACCGTTTCCTAGCTGCAGGGAATTATTTTGCGCATATAGTGAAATTTGATGCTGCAATAAAAAAAATAATATTAAACTGATGATGCGCTTCATACCCAAGGTTTACATTGCAATATTACAATGTTGGGTATGGTTACCTCAAGCGAGAATCACAGATTTTGATGCGTGATTCACTTGTTTATCAGAAGAGCGGAATAAGAAATTCGAAATATGACTTTCTTTTATTCATTAAATTTCAATCAACTTTTTTTTCAGGGCATAAATTAAAAGGTCCACTATATTTTTTGATCCTGTCTTCTGGATCAGGCTTGTCTTATGTCCTTCAACAGTTCGAAGGCTGATAAAAAGTGAGTCTGAAATTTCCTGGTTGGTAAATCCTTTGGCCACAAGTTTGAGTACCTCAAGTTCACGTCTGCTTATATCATCATCAAGTTTATCGTTGATATATTTCTTTGTAAAAAAAGAAAGCAATTCTTCTGAATAATAATTCTTTCCATCAAGGTAGAGTTTAATTGCAATCTCCAGTTCTTCGCGCAGAACATCTTTAAGCAGAAAACCTATTGCTCCAGCCTCCATCATACTTTGAAGATATTTTTCTTCACCAAACATCGAGAGTGCTACGATCTTCAACTCAGGATATTTTTGCAATGCTGATTTAGTAGCATCGATACCATTCATGACCGGCATTTTAATATCCATGAATACCAGGTCAGGTTTTGTTTTCTCAATCAGGTCAAGAAATTCCTGCCCGTTCGAAGCTTCTCCAATTAACTCCATATCAGGAAATGTACCAATGATCATTGCAAATCCTTTTCTGAAAATCTGATGATCATCAACAATAATTATTTTAGTTTTTGCATTCATCTGAAAAATCGTTTTAAAAAATTATATATCGTATTTTTTGTAATTAATATCTATCAGGCAGCGCATTCCTTTGCCTTCCTGGCTTTCAAGTACACAGTTTCCTCCAATTGATTTCACACGGTTCCGTATATTGCCTAGGCCCATTCCTTTTTTCGGATCACGCAGGGTATTTTCCAGGTCGAATCCGTCGCCATCATCTTCATATTTTACTGATAAAATTTTATCGTTATCATTTATGTCAATAGCAATGTTTGTTGCATGAGCGTGCTTAATAGTATTATTTATCATCTCCAGAATTACTCTATACAATGTAATTTCCAATGCCGGATGATATCTCTGGTCTTGCTTATCTGACAGAACAGAAATATTAATACTACCCGATTTTTTTAATTTACTGCTGAACGTTTCAATTGCTGTTACAAGCCCGTAGTCATTCAATACTCCAGGCATAAGATTATTTGCTATCGATTTTGTATTTTTTATTGCTTCGGTTATAAGTTCGCTTGTGTACTGCATAAATTCATCTTTTTTATCCCGAGTATGCCTGTCCGATTTGAGCTCGTTCACATACAGGTTAACGCTGCTGAGCAAGGGGCCAAGGCCATCATGAAGGTCTTCTGCAAAACGCTTTCTCTCCTTTTCTTCAATTTCGATAATCTTACTAAACATTTTTCGCCGCGTTTGCTTTTGCTTATAAACATTGAATAATGCCAGAATAACTGCAATTAGTAAGATTGCACCTAATGAAATTGAATAAATTAATATTCTGTTCTGTTTAAGTTTCAGCGCCTGCAAATCTTTTTCATTAGTAAGTTTAGTTATTTCTGTTTCCTTTTTTCCTGTTTCATATTTGGTTTGTAAGTCGGCAATCCGTGCATTGCTTTCATCATTAAAAATACTATCCTTTATTTGCTGATATAATTTTTGGTATTTGAAGGCACTTTTATAATCACGAAGACTATCAAAAGCTGCAGATAAAAAACCATAAGCAAGTCTTTGTGTTTCCAGAGCACCCGTTTCCAATGCCATGTTTAAACTTTTATTTGCATACTCGATCGCCTGCATATAATTTTTCATATCAACATTTATCATCGCAATGTTAACAAGAACAATAGCTGTATAGTTATTATCGCCTAGCTTATCAGCCATATTCAGCGATTTCATGTAATACTTCATTGATTTATTAAAATAATCAGAAGACAGCACATTATTCGTTGCTATGGTTCCCTGTGAATAGTAAACATTGCCAATATTCATATAAGAGCGTGAGATGCCTTTGATATTTTCAAGATCCTCGGAGTACTTTAATGACTGTAGATAATTTTCAATAGCTTTGTCATATTTGAACTTCTGATAATAGTCATTCCCGATGCCATTGTAGATCAGAATCATTACTTTTTTATCATTTATTTCTTTTGCGATTTTTAATGAGAGGGAATAATATTCCAGCGCTTTATCGTAGGCTCCAAGACCTGTCTGTACCATTCCTATATTATTATACAGTCCGGCCATTTCCTTTTTATTACCAAGTTCTTCCCAAAGCTTAAGCGATTTTAAATAATATTCTGTGGCTTTGTCATACTCACCCTGTTTATAATATGAGCTGCCAATGTTATTGTTAACTCCGGCAATTTCTTTTTTATCACCAAGTTCAAGTGCAATATTCAGCGCTTTTGTAAAATATACCATGGCTTTATCATTTGCACCCTGATTCAAAAAAACATTTCCAACACCTTTATATGATTGAATTTCATACATATTATTTTTGATGTGATCAGCTATAAAAAGTGCAAGTTTATAGTAATAAAGAGCTGTGTCGGGATTTGTATTTTTAAACATATCTCCGGCTGCAATCAGAAGCTTTATTTTAACAGTATCGGAGTTTGCCTGTTTAAACTGCAGGTTCAGGCTGTCAACTTTTTCCTCATTCTGTGAAAACACCTTAGCTGAATTTAATATGAAACATCCAGCAAAAAGAATGATAATAATATTTTTGAATTTCTTAATCATAAACGCTCGATAAAGTACATGTCAATTTCACCCTTGTTTTTTGCTACAATTTTCCCCCTGCTTTCGCAGGCAAAGCATTCCTTTACATATTTGAATGTTTCTCCGGAAATATTTACTTTTCCTATCTGTCCGGACGATTCCATGCGTGAAGCAATGTTTACGGTGTCGCCCCATATGTCGTATGCAAATTTTTTGGCCCCAACAACCCCGGCAACCAAAGGTCCTGTATGAATCCCGATTCTTACATCAAGAAATATTTCACCAGCTTTGATTTTTGTTTTTTTATAATGTTCCATAAAATCGCGCATATCAAGTCCGCAATTTGCCATTGTTAAAGGGTTCGTCTTGTCAGGAACAGGGATGCCTCCTGCACACATGTAAGAATCACCTATTGTTTTAATTTTTTCAATTTTATATTTTGCTAATATAGCATCAAATTCTCTGAAGCAAAAGTCGAGTTCGTCAAGCACTTCTTCAGGCTTTAACTTTTCAGCAAACAAAGTAAAATTTTTGAAATCGGCGAAAAGCACTGTAACCATCTCGTATTTTTTTGCATGAGATTTTCCGTATTTCTTAAGTTCCATAGCAATTTCGGCAGGTAGTATATTTAGCAGAAGATCTTCTGATCTTTTTTGTTCTATGGCTAATGCAACATTATCTTTCTTCTTGTTTTTATAACCTAAGAAAAGGATAATTAATGACAATATTAAAAGTATGGCACCGGCAGCCAATGCATATACTTCGGTATGTTGTTTTTCAATTCGAATATCCTGTTTTTCAAGCTCGGATTGCTGCAATGTTATTAAATTCTCCTTTTTCTCCGATTCGTATTTGTGTTGAATTTCCAGTACCTGTTTTTGATTTTCAGTATTGAATAGTGAATCCTTCAGTTCAGCATATAATTTATAGTATTTATATGCGTCTGGAATTTTGCCAAGTTCATCATAAGCATCTGCAAGGCCTTTACAAGCATTCTTCTCATCATCGAGCGATTGAGATTCTTTTGCTAAATCAAGACTTTGATTAAAATAATTTAAAGCTTGGGCAACGGATTTTTGATTCAGGTATAAGTTACCGATATTATTTAATGTTATTGCAAGCCCTTTTTTGCTTCCCAATTTTTCTTTGATGCTGACAGATTTTAAATAATATTCAAGTGCTTTGGCTTGGTTATTTGTATTATTATAAATTATGCCAAGGTTGTTATAACAAAGTGCAAGATTGGTGGAATCATTTAATTCAAGCTGGATCACCATTGCTGAGTCATAATAAATACGGGCTTTTTCATAATCCTTAAGGTCAATGTAAATATTTCCGATATTATTTAATGAGATGGAAATACTTTTTTTTGCATTTATTTTTCGTTGAATTGCAATTGCTTTTAGCTGGAATTGCAGCGCTTTCGAGTAATCATTAATTTCATAATATACACTGCCAATATTATTATATGCTGCTGCCAATCCTCGTAAATTGCCAATCTCGTTAAATACTTTTGCTGATTTTTCAAGTGATTTAAGTGCATCAATATATTTCGATTGCTTGAAAAAATTTAAACCTGAATTATAGAATGATACTGCTATGCCTTTTTTGTAGCCCGCATCAGTAGCGAGTAACAATGCCTGCTTTAAATAATTGTTGGCATCATCAGGTGAATTGCCAAGATACTGAAAAGCAATAAGGTTAAGAATATTTACCCGGGTTGAATCAGTTTTAGTTTTTTTGAGCTCCAGCTTTAGGCTATCCACGAATTTCTGATCCTGCGGAAATGCAAGCAAAGAAATCAGGAATAAAATAATTGCGAGTAAAAAACGTAAACTTTTTATTATCATTCGCAGGTTATAAGTTACAGTCCCAATAATAGCATATAAATTTCAATGCAATTTAGAAAGATAATTTGAAATAAAAAATTAAGCATTTGGATTACTGTCCGAGTTTAATAAACTGTTGATTGAATAAATTCAATCGACCTAGCATTGCGTAGGCTGAAACTGAAAATTTAAACCAGTTTTTTAGTTGATATTTATAAATGGAAATCGTAAATAAAGTGAAGGGATTTGAAAATTAAAAAGCCTCAAAACATTCATTTTGAAGCTTTTTGTGTTTTTGTGAAGTGCTTTCCGTGGATTGGAGGTCTTTGAACCCTCCTCTGTGTTGCTGTGATAGTAGATGTTATGTAATTTGAAATAGTGGTGGTAACCGAATTGGTAACCTTGCAGGATTTTTATTTCAAATTGATTCAATTATATTTTTTTTATCATATAAAAAGGATGTAGTAAAATTAGTACAAAAATCCAAACAGCCATAAAGGTATCTGATTTTTATACCCCGTTTCTATATCATCAGAAACGATATATGAATTTGCGATACCTGCAATCTGCTTGATAGTTTTATTCTTTCCTCCTATTTCAAAAATAAATTTCCCGTCAAGTTTGAAATCACCTTTATCCGTGTAGGTAACTTTTTGGGTGTTCATTGTTTGGTTATAAAAGAAAATTTCACGCATTGAGCCAATATTAGTATTCTCAGGATTTAATGCATAGTGCAGATTGGGGTGATGAAGATAAATTTTCTCTGGCTTTTGCATAAAACTAATACCTTTTGTAGAAGCATGAAGCATGTTGATGATGCGGGCATCTTCCAGGTAGTGAAGAAACTGTATGATAGAATTTCTTGGGATACCTGTTTTATCACTGAGTTTTGAAATATTTGGTTTAAAGGGTGAGGATTCAGCGAGTACATATAACAGCTTTTTTAATTTTTCCACGCTTGTAAAACTAATTTCAGCTGTATAGGGCAAGTCCGTTTCAAGTGTGAGATAAATAGTTTCCTCAAGTCGTTGCTGGTAGGTTTCTACATCCTCTGTAAAATATGGATAGTATCCATACTGAATATATTCCTTGAATTTTGCTAAAGGTTTAACTTTAGATACAAAGATTCTGCTAAGGTTAATATGATCATTTAGTATATCCTGCAATTTCAGAACAGGGAAGGAGAGCCCATATTTCAACTCGAGAAATTCTCTGTAGGACAGACCAGGCAAGTCGTACATAATAGCTCTTCGGCTCAGATCTGCTTTTGATTTACTTATATGCAGGGCCGAAGAACCGGTGAATACAACTTTAACTTCAGGATGATCATCATAGATATTTTTTATTTCCTGAGACCAGTTTTTGTAATGATGAACTTCATCAAGAAAAAGGTAAGTTCCACCTTCTTTAATGAATGTATCTGCCATATCAGCAAGTGAATTTGCGGAAAAATATATATCATCAAGGCTCACATAAAGTATATGATTTACATCTTTGAAATGCGTTTTAATATATTGGAGCATAAGGGTGGTTTTACCTGCGCCTCTCGCTCCCTGAATCCCAATAAGTCTATTATTCCACCTGATATTGGATAATACATCACGTATAAATGAAATATCTGTACGTTCCAGCTTTTTGTGAAACTTTTCAATAAGTTTTTGCATAGTAAATGCTTTTTACAAAAAGCAAAAATAGTAAAAAAATGCTAATTGTAGAAAGCATATATAGAAATAACAGTAAAAAAAACGGAGTTTGAAAAAGAGCAAAAGAAAATGAAATATATTTATGTATATCATAATCAATTAAATACGTGGAGTGGAGGAACCATGCCCCCCCGCTGTAATCAATTATCCTCACCGAGTTTTAAGTTCTCTTAAAATTTTAGGTGTGCCATTTTTCTACTTTTATAAGGTTATGATTTTAAAAAATTTAGCTTTACAAAGAACTTTTTCGTTATACCAAAATTATGAAAATTGTTAAGACAATGCAATTATTTTTTTAAAGCATATCCCATATACATTATTTGAATACTGCTGCTTTCAACCATACGAAATTTGTTACCAAATTCCTCATAAGTCAATTCTCCGATAGCTCTTTTATGAAGATACCGTAGCATCTTCAAATATGAAATATTTGGACTTATTCCTCGATGTTCAATCCAATCCAATTGATTTTCCTGCAATAAAGTTTTTATCTCATTAGGCTTGATAAACATTTGCCAAACATGAAGATTAGGTGGCATAATAGCCCAACGTTTCCACTCCTGTAATATTTTGATAGAACTTATTTTACTGATGGAGGTCCGATTGAAAGTATCGTAAATAAATACACCTCCGTTTTTCAGAACACGTGAGATCTCAGAAATCACTTTTGGTAAATCATGAACATGTTCCAGCACATCGCAACAAAATACTACATCGAAAGAATTATTCTGATATGGAAGATTCTCTCCAGTTCCTTTCCCATATATAATTTTCAGGTTACTATCTTTTGCGTGTTTTACTGCAATGCTCAATGATTCCTCAGAAGGGTCAATTCCAGTAGTATTAAAACCCATTTTTGCGATTTCTTCGGTTAATATTCCTCCTCCACAGCCAACCTCCAGTGCACGTAAATTGTCTGTATTTATTTTAAGCCGTTCAAAAATATTTTTTGCATAATTGACCCTCGATGGATTTATCACCGCTCTAATCAGATTAAGGGAGAAGTCGGGTTGCCACCATTTACTTCCTTCAGTGTTATAAATGTTGTTATTTATTTGACTATATATTTCTTCTGTAACTTTTTGCATTTTTCTTTATTTTCAAATGTAATTCAACTATGCGTGATTAGGGAAAATCCGTTTGATCTTACTATTTTCTTATTCGAACTCCTTTTCAGATTATAGATTCTTTGTTTTATCAAGGTTATCCCAAAAATCAATTCAATCTGTTTTAAAAAAATGAGTAGTCGCCATATAGGTTGACGGGAATGGGAAATCTTTAACAAAAAATTGCCAATGATAAGAAGCCACCCGGGAGTTATATGCTCCTTTTCGTATAAATAAAAGTTGGGGAATTGGAATGAGAAACGTTTTGCGATTGTATGAATGTCCTCCAAACTTATTTTCTCTGGTTCAATTTTAACAGGATGCAAAAAATTGTCATTCGTGCAATGCATATCATATTTCATTAATTGATCTGCTATTGGGGCTCCATTATATACTCGTACACCAGTAGATTGGTTCGAAAGCAAATGATAATAACTTTAGTAGTGTGCCAAGATTGTTGAAGAAACAGGGTGTAAGGGTAATATGCTTATTTTTAGAGGGAGAAATTTTATTAACAAAAATATTTTCGATGAAATGTTTTTTTTAATAATATAACTTTCAGTTATTTGAATAAATATAATTATTAAACCATGAAAATAAAATCAACATTAACATCAATTTTAATATGGGTAATTGCAGTGAGTTCATTCGCGCAAGTTACTGGTACTTTTACGGATTCACGCGATGGGAAAATTTATAAAACAGTCACTATAGGTACCCAAACATGGATGGCTGAAAACCTTGCTTACAAGCCTGATAGTGGTAATTATTGGGCTTATGATAACAAGCAAAAGAACATTTCAAAGGATGGATATCTGTATGATTGGAAAACGGCAAATAAAATAGCACCATCAGGCTGGCACCTTCCATCGATAGCTGAGTGGGATACTTTACATAAATTTTTAGGTGACAATAATGCAATGGTATATACAGCATTGATAAAAGGAGGAAAAAGCGGATTTAATGCTTTATTAGATGGATGCCGAGATAATAAAGGTTCATTCTATATGGCAGGTACACTATCCTATTTCTGGAGTTCATCCTTTAGTGGAGACAATGATGCATGGACATTTTGTTGCATGTCTTTTGGGGGCGTTGCTAATATATTGACCACAGAAAAGGGCTTTGGAAATAGTGTTCGGCTTATTAAAGATTGATTTCCGGAACATTTTAACTGGCAATGTAGAGAACAAGTGTGTAAGAATAATATTTAAAAGGGAGAGCATAAATGGATACGAAGGAAGTAATTATGGAATATAAAAAATATTTCTCTGATAAAGAAAATATTTTCTGTTCTGACATATTAAATAAAATTGAAAGAAAAATAATAAAATATAATAGAAAAGCTTCGCAAAACGATCAATTGATAAATGAAGAATTAATATTCTATAATGACAGAGATAATTTATTAATTACACATAAACAACTACTCGTTTTTGGTACATTTCATACTTATTGTGTTAACCTGGATGAAATAAAAACAATTATTTATAGTAATGACGGAAATATCCAAATAAATGACCAAAAATTTAAAATCGATTCTATTCATAGTAATATATTTCTGTTTGCAAATATGATAAAGGAGATTTCGAAAGAATTGCAACCGGAGGCTTATGAAACCAGGAAGAGATGGGAGTTAAAATATGATACAATAAAGAATAATATTGATGATAAGAGCAAAGTGACATTCTTTTATGTACCTGAGCACGAAGTCAATTTATTTTCTTTAAAGATGCCTGGTACTTGTATTACTTGTGAAAGTGAAGGTACGGTGCATAAAACATCTTTAGTACATACTGAAAGTCCTACAACGTTTGGATTGATGAAATATGATTTAACAACAAAATACATATTGTGTGATTTATGCGATAAATACTTTTATAATCAAAAACATATAGGAATTGGAATTGGTATCTTGCCCGACAAGGCAATCGAATTAGCATTAAAAATTAATAACAAGAAGGTTTTTGATGCAGCAATACAATTAAATGATAAATATAGAGTAAAAAGAAACATAGAAAAAGACAGGTATTGGATTTGTGGAACTTGCGGAAATGTGAACTTGATTGCTGGTATTATTGACCTATCAAAGTCTTGTAGAAAATGCAATACAATCCGGCCGGAAAATGAGGAATACTTCGTTCAGGATGAAAAAATTCTCGTTTATAGCAAGATAATTGAAACCTCAGATGTAATTGCAGAATTAAATGTTGGTGAAAAATTTCAAATTGATTCTAAAATTGACTTTGGCAGGTTTTACAAGATTATTTTATCATCAGGTCAAACAGGTTATATTTTGAAAAGTTCTAAAATTTACTAATTCTGTAAAAAAGATGTCTGCTAAACTTTGGGGCCATATACTTAATGGCAGGCTGCAATTTGAATTTTTGCAAAAGTATAAATCTTGCAAATGGGAAAAAAATGGAAAATATTCAGACCAGCCACAGAAGAGAGTTAGCTATTAATAATAGTTTTGCCAAACATTTAATGATGCTTTTATTTTGTCCAATATACACTTAACATAGGAGATTTTAAAATGGATATTATTTTTGCTGTATGCGGTTTTTATCTGCTTTTTAATTTATTTTATTTTGGTGGAAAAATTTCAACATCTTCCCCAACCTCAAAAAAACAAAAACTCATTTCTGGAATCACTGGATTAATCAGTGTAATTATTATATGTATCATACTCCAGGCTGACATCTTGCCTTTTAGAAATAACAAAGTTATTCTTCCAATATTCAACATTTCTTTTTCCGATTCGGTGATTGCAATAATTACTATTCTCGGTATTCTTGAAAGTATACTTCTGATAATTTTTGCATTTACCGGAGGCAAAAAGGGAACCGTTAATTCAGCGAAATTAAGCAGCATAAATTATAATATTGAAAAAGATAAAGAAATCGATGATTCAATAATAACCGAAGTAAACGGGAAAGATGAAATTGAAGAAAACCCGGTCATTAAAAATGAATCGGTTGAAGACAACAAATTTGAAAATAAAATCATGGTTACATGCGAAGGTGTAAGATTGATGTCAGATGCGGTTGTCCAGATATTTTGTGATAATGAAATTAAAAATAAGGGATCTCTTAGAGAAGGGTTCATTACTGAGATTAAGACGAATCCAGGAAAACATATTATCGAAGCAAAATTTCTTTCCAAGAGCAAAAAGGACACTGTCGATGTTGAGAAAGGATACGATTATGAAGTAACATTTTCATATAGTAAAGCATGGGGAAAATATGAAATGGATATATTGCCTTTAAAAAAGAAAACTGATGTTGTTGATAATAAAGCTATAGAAGGTGACCCCATAAGCTCTTCAATAAAAATCGATACTGAAACGAAAGACGCAATAAAAAAAATGTTTATGGACGAAGCGTATGGATTTGTAAGCGAAAAATTCAAGATATCATTAAAAGACGCAAAAAAAATTGTTAAAGAAATCAAGTCTGAAAATGAATAACTATACTTCTTAATTAATTAAGGGAAAACAAAAAAAAGAGCTGCAATATGCAGCTCTTTTTTTTTAATTGGTTTTTTACCAATCAGCGGTTTGATAGTAACCATCTGAGTAAAGTGTGAGTTTGTAAAGATTGCAGGCGTTAAGCTTGTAAAATGTTTCTACCTCACCAGTTGATAGCTCAACTTTAATATCGAACTGGCAGGTAGTTCCAAACCATGATGGAATGTCAATTTCAACTTCATCATTTGGGAGCACGTAATAGGAGTATATGCTCCAGGTGTCGTCTTCAGTCGGACTGATATAAACTTTATCAATCGTATTGCTGCTGCTGTTTTTTAGGTAGAAAGACAGGCTCTGTGATTCTGACCTTTGGGAAGATGCCATTACCAGGCATACTACCATTGCTGTAAGGATGATGATCTTTTTCATTGTTTTTGGTTTTAGAGTTAATAATTGGATTAATTAATATTGATATTTAATTGGAAAACTATGTGAGAAACATACTATGCTGCCGAGTCCTGCTGCTGTTCCGGCAACACCTATCCATTTTTGCGCAATGGAATTATTAATAAGTTCTCTGTCCTGGCCCATTGTGAAGCATAATGTGCTTAATGCCCCCAGTAAAAAGAAACCTGTCAGATTATTGCCATCAACCACCTGAGCTCTTGTATCCTTATATGGTGTCCAGCTGCAGGTAAATGACACATGGAAATTGTATTGCACATCTGTACATGAACTATGAGGATTTCCTTTTAATAACATTGCTGCACCAACCTGAACTCCCAGCGATATAAAATCCGGATTATTCTTTCTGTTTATCAAACCAGCCCAGCGATAATGTGGCCCTGCTGTTACATAAAGCAGGTTGAATGCCTGGGTTTTATTATAAGGATTCAGTTTCAGGTAATCAAAACCTATTATGTAGGGAGTAATATTCAAAAAACTAAACCTTGTGCGATTATCATTATCATATAAATTGAATAAATCGAAAGCTGGCCCAAACCCAAAAGCTGACAGGCACTGATTATTCATTGTATCTCCTCCAAAAGGCAAACGTGCTGTAATAGGCATGGAGCGGATGTCAATCGATGCCAGATTAAATCCTCTGTCGTCCTGGCTGAACACCACCGTTGACATCATAAACAGTATAACGAGTAACATTCCTGCTTTCGAGATTTTTCTCATTGCTATTTTTGTTGTTGAAAATATGGTTGCTTTCATGTTATATGTTTTTTAATTGTTCAAAGAATTTATTTTATAAGTTCTTGAAAAATTTTATTGCACCGAAGATTATTGGTCCGAATGCAATAATGTATGTTCCGCCATTTTCACATGCTGAGGAATAGGTTACAGCAGTAATAACTATTCCTGCAATCAGCAAAAGCAATCCAGATATTGCTCCGCTTTCTGATTTTGTTGAGTTATTGTTGTTATCTGTTTCCATGGCATTTGGTTTTTGGTTCTGCCATAGAAATATCAAACATGAATCCTTGTTTTGAAAATAAAACAAAAAGTCTGTAACTTGATAAAAATCAATGTATTAAAATTGCATGTAAAATGAAGTGCCAGAAATATGTATCAGAATTGATACAAGAAGTTGTTGCAATTGTTCAGCAATTGAAACAAAAAATATTAAAAAAGGGTAGTTAAATTTCTATAGGAATATCAATTGTGAATTGTGTGAATTCTCCTTCTTTGCTCTCACATTTAATATTGCCCTTTAGTTTCTGGACAATATTGTAAACTATGTTTAATCCAAGGCCAGTGCCGCCTCCTGTAGTGAAAAAGAATTCGAATATTCTAGAAAGGTGTTGTTCGGCAATACCGCTGCCATTATCGTAGTATATTATGTTAAGACGATTATCTTTTTTGAAAATATCAAGTTTTATGTGTCCATTGTTACGATCAATAAATCCATGCTTAACAGAATTGATCACGAAGTTTGTGATGATTTGTGCGAACAACCCGGGATTACTATTAATTTCAATATTGTCATCACCATTTAAAGTGATGTCAATTTCTTTTCCTTTGAAAACTGGTTTCAGGCTTAGCAGTAATTCTTCAAAGTAAGCTTTCACGTTAAACCTGCTTTTCTCATCTACAAACTGGTCAACTGAAAGTTTCTTAAAACTTTGAACAAGTGAACCTGCTCTGAGCAGGTTGTTATTCATACGTGATGAAATTTTAATAATATCCTCAAGAAAATCTTCGAAATCCTCATGAGTCATTTTGCCTTCGGCATAAACATCTTTTATCTTGCGGGTTTTATTTATAAGAAATGATGAATCGGTAACGCCTATTCCCAATGGATTATTTATTTCATGTGCAACTCCGGCAACCAGTGATCCAAGCGATGCAAGTTTCTCTGATTCAATAAGCATATCTTTTGTTTTCTTCAGCGTTTCATAATTCTCTTTATACATGTCCTTCTGATGACGATAGCGCCTGTAAAAAATGTATATGAAAATTGCTACGACAACCATGAATATCAAACCGATTGTCAGGAAATCAGCTAATAGTTTTTTGTTCTCTTTTTCTATTTCTGATTTTTTTGCTGTTAGCATCAATTCATGCACGAAGTCTATTTCATTAAGATTTTTCAGGTTCAGAATTTTGGCTGGTAAGATTATATCAGATATGCTTACTCTCGATGATTTAACTTTGAGGTCGGTTAGTTTTTCCAGTAAACACAATGAATCAGGTAGTGATAGTATACTGTTTTCTGACAAATCAAGCTTACTCAATTGTTGGAATATACCAATACCTTCAGGAACAATATCTATTTTGTTGTTGCTTACATCAAGGTTTGTAAGTCCTTTATTTTCGTAAAGTTTATCGAATGATGTATTGTTGAGACGGTTTTTTGAAATGTTGAGAATCTTCAATTGCTTAAGTCGGCTTATGCTATCAGAAAGAGCATTGATTCCTGTGGCAGATAAGCTTAATTCAGTTAATCCGACTAAACGACCAATCTGATCTGGAATTGTTTCAATTTTATTCCCGCTAATATCAAGCTTTTTCAGCTTTTTTAAATAGGATAAATCCGTAAATGAGATTTTATTCAGCTCACAATTTGCCAGAATTAATTTTTCTAAATTGATCAGTCTTTTTATCTCGCTTGGAATTGAGTGTAATGGATTGCCTGATAAATCAAGTGACGTTAGCCTGCTTAAATATTTAATCATACCGGTAGGAAGGCTTTCAATTTTATCATTTGATAATTTAAGGTTATTGATATTGGATTTATAGATGCTGCAAAATAAATACGAGAGATTAATACCTGAGTATCCAGTAATGACAAGTTCTTTCAGATTCGTACTTCGTGCAAATAAGTTTGAATCATTTCTGAATTTAATTTCGTTATTGTTTGCAAGTACCAGTTTCTCTAGAAAAGGGAAATTTATTATATCATCAAAATTTACATTAACTGTGGATAGATTCAGTTCTTTAACTGCCTTTTTATGTTTCAATGCGCTGTCCAGTGAGAAATATATTGTAGGTTCCTTTAGACCTGCCTTTTTTATATTTTCTTTTTTGTTCTGCCCAAAAAGGGAAGACCCCGGAATCGCAAGGATTACCAGGGCTATAAAAATTGCATGGAAATATTTTTTAAATAGCATATACTTATTTTTTTGTCAAGTAAGAATCAATATATGATTGAGCGTTATTATTGCCGAGTTGTACTGCTTTCTTTAAATCATCGATTGCTGAAGGAATCGATAGCTGATCTTTTGCTACCCCTCTGTAAAAAAATGCATTAGCTGAGGTTGGATTACTTTTTAAAGCGATATTGAAATATTCTAAAGCCCGTTTGTAATCATAATCGTAGTATGCAAGAATGCCTGCATCATAGTTACGGGTAAACGATTTTCTTTCTGTTGCCTGAAATTCTTTTTTTGCAATTCTGTTCAGCACATTAATTGATATACAGAAGTTAAGATTTTGTCCCTCAGTGTAAGCGGCCTTTACCACACCAATAACTTTACCATCCATATTAATTACCGGACTTCCGCTGCTGCCATGCGAGATAGGTGCAGTGATCTGTAAATCCCTTCCATACTGTTTGTCGCGTATTGCTGAAATTATACCAAGGGAAACAGTATTTGTGAAACCTTCCGGATTGCCTATAACCATGATCATTGAACCTTTTAATGTGGAATCATTGTCGGTATGAAGGTAAGTGAAATTTGTTTTTCCAGGATTACTAACATGGAACATTAGAACGTCTGCATCTTCATCATAGCTTATGAGTTCATCAATATCATACAATTTTCCATCGGTTGTTTTTGCTTTAAAATTATATTTGTTAAAGTCTTCCATTACATGATAGTTGGTGAGGCCAAGACCAGTGCTGTCAATAAAGAAACCAGTTCCCTGTGAAATAAGTACATTCGTGCTTGTGTCCCTGGCTTCGATTAAAAATACTGCTTTGTCGCAGTTTGCAATCAGCTTTACAAATTTATCCTGGTCACCATTAACAGGCAATGTAACCTGTGAGAAAACACTACCTGAAAAAAACATAACCAGTATAAGCAGAATTGATTTTTTTGTTTTCATGGTTTTGCCCTCCATTTTTCTAATGGTATTGCAAAATCAATTCCTATTATTATTGAAAGAATACATAAACCTCTGAAACCTCATACAAATCAATGGTTTTGTATTTTCCAGGGTAAATATGCAATTGTGGAATTGTATCATAGTTGAAACACATTTTGAAAGAACTGTATCAAATTTGAAACAGTTCGTATACCCACGGGTTATCTTTTATTTCTTCAAGCAACCTGTAAAGTTTTGTGCGACCTATTTTTAAGAACTCTGCAGCTTGTGTATGATTTTTTTCATTTTTCAATGCATGCATAATTTTATAATGCGTAATTGCAAGGAGCGCTTCGTCGAGTGATAAGGAATGAAGCGGTTCAAAAGCTTGCTGTGCATTCTTAATAACAGGTTCAGCCTGGGGTTTGGTGAGTGCATTTTTGAAATCACTTTCACTAAGTAATTTTTTATCAAATGCATTCATTAAAATTCGTTTGATTAAGTTTTCCAGTTCACGCACATTGCCTGGAAAATCGTAAGATGCAGCAGCTTTGTAAAAACTATTTTCAATTTTAGGAATATATTCCCATTCGTATTTATCAGTAAAATTCTTTACAAAGTAATCGATCAGCATTGGAATATCCTTCTCCCTGCTTCGGAGCGGCGGAATAGAAATATTAAAAACATTTAAACGATAATAAAGGTCATTAAGCAGTCTGCCATCTTTTACACATTGCTCCAGGTTCTGGTTTGTAGCAACAACTAAACGGACATTGACTTTAACAGGAGATTCACTCCCAAGCGGTATTATCTCTTTGTATTCGATGGCTCGAAGAAGCTTCTTCTGAATGTTTGTGCTGAGTTGATGTATCTCATCAATAAAAAGTGTTCCGTTATCTGCTAACTCAAAATAACCCTTTTTGTCAGCTTCGGCTGTAGAGTGGGATCCTTTTTTCCAGCCGAATAGTTCGCCTTCGGCGAGAGATTCAGAGACAGCGGCCGCGTTAAAAGGAAATATTTTCCCGTCCTTTCTTTTACTTGCATAATGGATTACTTTAGCGATAATCTCTTTTCCGGTACCCGTTTCACCATTGATAAGAATTGTTTCATCGGCGAATTTCGCAGCCTGTAATGCTTTTCGCCAAACATCCTTAATTCCCGGGTCATCTCCGATAAACCGGGTTTGAATAATTCCTTCTATTTTTGCCCGAAGGATATCACCATCTTTATCTTTTAACTGATTTTCTTTTTCAATAAGATTCTCGAAGTTGCGGATACAAGTATCAACAATTGTATAGAAATCATCAATGTTTTTGCTTGCTTTGAGTAGGTAACCATTCACCGGATATTTTGATACAACTTCTCTTTCTGGAGCTTTGCCAGGCTGACCCGTACGTATTATTATCTGGATGTTTGTATTTACTTTTTCCTTGATATAAGCTATGAAATCTAATCCGTTTTCATTTTTCTGTAGGATTACATCAAGTATTACAACAACTATTTCCGGATGGTCGAGAAGTACTTGTCGTGCACCCGTTAAATCAAGTGAAGTAAGTGTTTTAAATCCTTTTCCATTAAATGAATGGTCTTTCAGATAATCGCGTGAAGAATCCAGGTAATCCTTTTCATCATCAACTACCAATACTTTCCAGCAATCCTGAGATGAATTATTTTCTGATTTACCTTTGGAACCAAAAATATTTTCTGCCATTTGATCAATTTTATTCAACTAATGTATAAAAATATATTTTGATTCGAGTTGAATTATACTTTTTCTTATTTAGGGATGTATTAATATTGAGTTGAAGACAGGGGAGGAATCCGCCATAATCCGGGAACTGGTGTATTACCTTATGATATATATGATACTAAGGCAAGGTAGGATAGCCAATAATATAAATTAACATAAAGACGAATAAAGGTTTTCTATTGTAAAACCAAATTATTTTATCTGAAGCTGATATGATTAAATCTTTATAAACTTTTTTGATATGACATTATTCTCATTTTGCAGCGTATAAAATAAACTCTCTTGAGAAGATTGCTAAAAAAGAATATATTTTATAAAAAAATACTAGGGGAAAATCTTTGAAAAAGATATTGAAATATTCTTAATTAAAGCCATTGCTATTCCTGGCAGAAATGGACATCAGCGAAGTGAAAGGCATTTAGAGTTTTTTTTGCTGATATGCTAAATTAATTCTATCATAAGAAATTCAGATACAAATTATTTTATTGTTTGTGGGAAATTAATTTGATAATTAAATTTTGCAAAATGATTTATTTCTTTATTTTTGGATAATCAGTTTCATTTAATGAAAAAAGAAAAGGCCTTTACTTTATTCCGGCACTTCCCAAGATAAAATTTATAGTAAAATACAAAAGAAACAAATCTGTAACTAAAATATACCAATATGAAAAAAATTACTTTTTTTATTGTATTAACGTTTCTGGTATTAATTTTTAATAAATCAAAAGCATCACATATTGCCGGAGCGGACCTTACCTACAAATGGGTAAGCGGCAATATTTGGGAAATATCGCTTACTTTATACCGCGACTGCTATGGTATAGTTGTTAACAATTCGGAATCTGTTCATTTTTATTCTGCAACATGCAGTCAAAGTTTTAGTGCCAGTGTTTCTAAAATTGCAGGGACCGGAGTTGAAATTACAAATGCTTGTCCTACTAATCCTTCAACATGTTCCGGAGGACCAAGCTATGGTATACAGGAATATATTTACAGGACTACAGTTACGCTGCAACCTTGTTCTGACTGGACAATATATTGGTGCAGTTGCTGTCGTAATGCAGCAATCACTACTGTTAACGATGCAGATTTTGACGGAATATTTGTTATGGCAACTTTGAATAACACTTCTGCTGCTACACTTAGCGGAAATCCAAACAGTTCTCCCTCTTTTTTAAATAAACCCAATTTCATCATAACAAATAATCAGACAAATTTGTATAACCATGGTGCATCTGATATTGATGGCGATTCATTGGTGTATTCCCTGGTTAATCCGTACGACGAAGGGCCAAGTCCGTTCAATACTAATTGTTCAGGTAATGGCAGCGCTTCGGTAATCTATCTTTCGCCATGGACGGCAATGCAACCCTTAACCTCAAATCCTCCTGTTAGTATAGACCCTAATACAGGGGATATTTTTATGCATCCAACTCTGGGAGTGAGAACAGTTATGGCAGTTCTGGTTGAAGAATATAGAAATGGTATTCGGATAGGATCAGTTCTGCGCGATATGCAGGCAACAGTTTTAAATGATGCCAACCACCTTCCAACCTTGTCAGGGATTGATACTTCAGCTACCGCATATAATCCAAACGATACCATTTATACATGGGATATGCTTTTAGGTAATACTATTGATTTTGACGTGTTTGCAAACGACTTAGATATCACCCAACCTTATAACAACCTAATACTAATTTACAATAATAGCATCCCTGCTGCTAGCTGGAATGTAACAGGTCAGGGAACACCAAATGCTATTGGACATTTTAGCTGGACACCTTCATCAGCTGATGTTAGTTCTGTTCCTCATTGTTTCACAGTTCAGGTTTATGACCAATCTTGTCCTTATTACGGGATGCAGTCTTATTCCTATTGCATTACTGTAAATGGTAGCTTGGTAAGTATCGACCATCATTTTTCGAATAATAATTACATTGGAAATATATCATTTGATATCAATCCTAATCCTGCCGGCGAGTATATATCCATTGATTTTACTGAACCGCCAATTGATGGTGCAGTTGCGGAATTATTCGGTGTTGATGGAAAGTTATTACAATGCATTTCACTTCAACAAATGAGAACAGCAGTAAATATTTCTGAATTGAATGCGGGAATTTATATTGTAAAAGTTACGGGAAGCAATGGTGTTGGTGTAATGAGGATGATAAAAGAATAATTAACCGTCTATTATACGAATATAATTAAGCGCCAAGGAACTTTTGAAACCTGTCACACAATCTGTCCGGTCAGAGATACCATCGCGGTCTCGTTTCTGTCTGTGATGATCTCATTGCCTCACACCACGATCTCGTTTCTATCTGCGATGATACGTTTCTCTCACACAACGGTCACATCCCGGTGCACGATGATATGATAATGTCACATTATCGTCTGGTTTCGTTGCACGATGATATGATCACGTTACATTATCGTCTGGTTCCGTGGCACGATGATATGATCACGTTACATTATCGTCTGGTTCCGTTGCACGATGATATGATCACGTCACATTATCGTCTGGTTCCGTTGCACGATGATATGATCACGTCATATTATCGTCTGGTTTCGTTGCACGATGATATGATCACGTCACATTAACGTCTGGTTTCGTTGCACGATGATATGATCAAGTCACATTATCGTCTGGTTTCGTTGCACGATGATATGATCAAGTCACATTATCGTCTGGTTCCGTTGCACGATGATATGATCACGTCACATTATCGTCTGGTTTCGTTACACGATGATATGATCACGTTGCATTATCGCCTGGTTTGGGTCTGTTCTAAGAGCTGTGCCAGGGATTTATTTTCTTGTACCCCTTCACCACCGCACAATACAGGTGCCCTTCCTCTCCCATCGTCTTCGCTCAGGACAGGGAAGGGGAAAGGGTAATAATTTCAGAAATTCAGTTATCTTTTTTATTTTATTTTTTACCCCTTCTCCTGCGCTCAATGCCTGCGCCCTTCCCCTTTCAAGGGGAAGGGAAGGGGATGGTGTAATTAATTCAGAAATTTATTTTCTTTCCTGCATCCTTTTATTAACGGGCATCTTCTGCATTTATTTTGCATGTAAAACTATAGTTTTCAACATCGTTAAATTTCGTAAAACCTTGCCTGCTGTGGCACAACGCTTGATATGTTCCGGTAAAATAAAACATGCTACGCCATGAAAACTACAGCCAACAGTCAAGCTCTTACACTACGGGAGGTAGTTCAGTCCACAAGTTCAAGGGCATCACATCCAATAAACAGTAAGATGCGACTTAAAATTAACCTGATGCTTCACCGCATGTCAGCGCCGCAGTTAATAGCTTTTGCACAGCATATAGTTACCAAAATGACAGGCAACAGCTTTTTCGCAACTCCATCTCCATTGCTCACGGCTTTAACAACTGCAACCAATGCGTTGCAGGTAGCTTACGACAATGCACAGGGTGGGGGACCGCTGCAGACATCTTTGATGCACCAGAAGAGGGAAGCGCTTGAAATACTTGTTACTGCCGAAGGGCACTATGTGGAAGACCGCGCCAACGATCCTGCGAATTCAGCTACAGGACCCGAAGCCATAATCCTGAGTTCCGGAATGAATATAAAAGGTGTAAGCCTGAAGCAGAAACGCGTATTTTCGGCAACTGCGGGCAACACTCCCGGAACTGCAGTGCTGGTGGCCGCCCATATTACACGTGGCGCACACGACTGGCAATATACGTTGGATCCTAACCAGGCCAATTCATGGAAACAGGTTGAACAGACTATTCAGGCAACCGTAACCGTAAGCGGGCTGGAAAGCTTCAAACATTATTACTTTCGCCACAGGCTGATATTGAAAGACGGCGCAACAGCATGGGAAAACCCGGTTGAATTGCTTGTACTATAAGTTCCTTATAAGGAACACCCTCTGAGATCTTAAATGAGAGTTCATCCCCAGCCCCCGCTTCACCGAAAGGTGGAGCGGGGGTTGACTTATTATATACATTTGAAGAGCAAAACAAGGATGATGCTGTCTTGCTATGGTTCCGAAGCATGACATACGGAGTCGCACTTCGAGACGCCCTTCGGCATACTCAGGGCTCCTACCAATGACGTATTTTGTAAATGATTGAAAATAAAAGAGATGAAATCAGAACAACGAACAACAAATTTAGTAATCAGAACATGATGCAACGTCATTTTTATTGTTTATTTTTTTTCTAAAATTTCAGCCTCAGTGTGACATTTAATTTTCTTGCTAAGTGTTCCAACTGAATCATTATGTATTCAGTTTATTCAATATTGGCTTATTTTTTGCGTTTAATTTAAAAACGCTTTTTATTTAAATATATTCCGGAAAATTATTTTTCAGTTGATTTTAGTTTAAGAGTGAAAAAGTACATAACCAAATGTCAAAGAAAAAACATAAACCGAATGTACTCGCTAACGAGAAACTTGCAAGGGCGCAGCACCGGAATAATTTTTTTAAGAAAATTCATCACATCTGCAATGCAGTTTCAGGCAAAAATGTTTTTAAATTAATTCCTTTAGGCCACCTGGATTGGTTGTATGCCAACCGTTTCCACTCCGTTAAAGTAGTTGCTTCTCCCGGTGATGAAGCCTGTCACAAAATCCTGAAAGATATTGCAGTTATTATTTCGCATAATTTAAAGGAAGAAAAAACACCGATTACAAATAATGGTATTGAAATTCCGATTGACGACTTTATTACAGCCGGGCTTTCCTTTAGCCAGTACCTGAAAAAACTGGACAAAGACGATTTCCCCTGTGCAGCTGATTTGCTGGATAGCTTAACTGATTTCTATACCTGTCCCGACAGCCTGGAACAGGCCTTTAACAGAATCCAGAGCCTGCTTGCCTCCATGGGTTATGTTTTCAGTGAACTTGAAAAACATCTCTTCCGGTTAGAATATACTTTTAAACTGGTAATGGAAGGTGCAGGATATATTCAAAACATTATTGAATTATCATCTTATGAACCCCCCGTTAAGAAAATTATTATCGATGGCAATGTGCGCCCTGCCCATAAGGTATGCTGGGCATTTCCCGATGGCGTTCAGCAATGTACTATAAAACCTTCGGTTCTTGGTTTTAACGGAAGCTTTGGCAACATTCCGCTTGATGTATATGTACAGGCACATGCCCTGAACCGTTTGCAGGAACGTATGGGGAGCGATTACAAATGCATGTTGCAATGCCAGTTATTCATGTCACTTAAGAATGTTGTAGCCATCCGCGATAAAAACAATCATATTTTAATTGAATACAGGTTCAGCGATGTAAAGGCCGGTTATTTCCGCGCCGATATTGTTGACGGAGTTATTCTGATCCGTACATTTCTTTTTCTAACAAACAATGGCACGCCCGAGGGCGAGAAACTGGAAGAAATATGGGGGCTCAATAAACTGGATAAACAATATCTTGCCATTGACAAACTAAGCTGTTTAATGAATTCCGATTCTAAAAGCCACGCCGAAATAAACCACTTATTCAGTAAAGCCGGCTGTGGGTGCCTGTTCGATCTTTATGAAAAAATCAAACCTATTCTTGCAAAAGAAAACGGCACACCCTCAATTCAGTTAATGCAGAGATACCTGGGGTTGAAAGTGGCGTAAAAAGGACGAAGTCTGAAAACTTCGTCCAGCGGGGGATACAGATACAAGCTACACCACACGTGAATTCTTACTATTTGTCTTTATTCTTTTTGTATTCAAGATTAAAACCAAGACTATCCGTTCCAGTTATCAAATCTTCAGAAATTAAAGATAGATTTTCTGATGAATGGAGTTCGTCATTTAAATCAATTTTATCAAAAATAATTTGTTTTTCACTTAATTCTTTAGTCAATATAAGCGCGATGGTTGAGGCTTTTGATTACACTGTAATATGCAATGTATAGCAAACATTGACTTATAATTTATTTCCAATGACTGTTGTTGCGGTTTTGATATTGCAAATGAATTCGGAGAATTCCTTACCTGACAAATAATATTCAAAATTATGACGCTATTGAACAACAAAATTTTCCATGAGACCAACTACCCATCTATCTATTTCCTTTATGTGCTTTCATTGTAAAACTCTTTTTCATAGCATTCATGTTAGGGATTGTTAAATTTGGTTAATAGTAAGTCAAAGTTGATTGGAAGGGGACAATTCATGATTAACTTTGTGAAAAGTACAAGTATACTAGTTATTAAGAACATGGACACAATTCAAAACAAATGAAATTCATAACTTTTGTCTTTAATTTTAAACATAATGAAAAAATATATAATCTCTTTGATCGGCATCTTAATGATGTTTATCTTCAATGGCATGCTTGAGGCCCAGGTTCCGCAGTCATTCAACTACCAGGCAATTGCACGCGATATCACAGGTAATCTGATAATAAATCAGGCAGTGGGATTAAAGATCTCCATATTGTCGGGTTCTTCAACAGGAAGTGTTGTGTATAGCGAAACACATAATACTGTTACCAACCAGTTTGGTTTGATAACATTGCCGGTGGGTCAGGGCACCCCACTTTCAGGCACATTTTATTCCATCAATTGGAGCACAGGTGTCTATTGGTTAAAAGTGGAGATGGACGCCATGGGAGGCACGAATTATATTGATATGGGGGCAAGCCAGTTGCTTACAGTTCCTTTTGCAATGTATGCCGCATCAAGCGGAACAGGCGGGATAACCGGACCGACCGGACCGACAGGACCAACCGGGGCATCAGGTGCAAACGGATCGACTGGACCGACCGGAGCTACAGGTTCAGGTTCAGTTTCGGGGACTTTAAATTATATTGGAAAGTTTACTCCTGATAGTGCTACTATTGGAAATTCTTTGATATACGATAATGGAACAAACGTAGGTATTGGAACTACTTTGCCTGATGAAAAGTTACACCTGGAAGATAATGTATTAAGTGGATCAATGGGGATAAAAATACAAAATACCGCAACTACAGCTAATAGTGGTTGGCGGCTTGGCCATTTTCAAAATGGAGATATACCTGAAGAAGACGGCAAATTTAGTTTATCTGAGCAACCAACAGGTTTAGGAATGGCGGCAATTGAACGCATAACTGTTTTGTCCGGCGGAAAAGTGGGTATCAACGAAACTTTGCCTTACGCAACTTTACATGTAAATCGTCCTGCATCTGACCCTTCCAGTGATATTAGTCTTGCATCCGGCAGTGGCATAGCTGTTTTCGGGCCGATAATAGGTAAGAATCTTGTAATGGACAGTCACCAGATTCAGGCACGTACCGGAAGTTATATTGGAGGGACAACAACCATAGGTTTAACTTCATCTTCTTTAAGCATACAACCAATTGGAGGCGATATAATCATACATAGCCAAAGCAGTGTTCCGATGGAAAAGGTAGTTATCACCAATGAAGGTTTGGTTGGTTTAGGAAAAACTCCGATAGAACGTCTTGATGTAAATGGAGCTGTCACTTTTGGCGACACTTATACATCATCACCTGCAGAGGGCACCGTTCGCTGGCATATACCCACCCCGCCTGCAACACCCGATCTGGAGGTTTTTAAAGCAGGAGCGTGGGTTTCACTGACATCCACTGGTCCAAATCCACAATGGACTTCAACCAGTGATAGTATAATATACTTTTCACCGGTTTTCGGCAATCCAAAAGTTGGTATAGGCTTATCTGCACCAACAAGTGCATTGCATATTTACACAAACGAAGTTACTTCATCGGGCAGCACTTCAGCACTTATTCATTCCGAATCAACAACCACCAGCACTTCTTTTTCTGATTCAAGGATAGGCCTTGAAGTTAAAAACAGCACTCCATGGAGTGTTAATAGTGATGCAAGAAATATAGGAATTTATGTTTCAAATGTTTCAGGACAGTCAAGTCATGAAGCAAATATTGCAGCGGTACTTAATGGGAATGTGGTAATAGGAAATCTGACTTCATCAAAAATTGTAGGAACAAATGGTACTAATGTACTGGCAATACAAAACGGAAGTATTCCAACCTCTTCTCCGGGAACAACAAGCAATGCAGGGATCCAGATATATTCAGATGATTCTAATTCTGGCCTGGGTTCAACTTTTTCTTCATTTCATTTAATGAATGGAGATGGCAGCGTAGTAAAATTATTTGCTACTCCCGCACTTACTCCGGCTGATAATTCAGCAATTAGTACAACTACTTATGGCACCACTGAGGAAGCAGTAATTAATAATCTTCGTGATCGTATTAATGAACTGGAAAACAGGTTGCAGAATCTTGGATTATTACACTAACTTTTATTGAATTGAGGGTATCGTCTGTTCCATTGAAGTATTCCAGGGCTTCAAAATAATATCTGGACGAAGAAGAGTAATTTCCTGTTGCTTTGTAAATATCGCCACAAAGTGTTTTGAAGTATCCATTGTATCCATAAACACAAGGAAGTTCCGATATTTTTAAAAATGGCTTAACAACAATTAATTCTGAATCCGGCTGAATTGAATTCCAATTTTTTAATACATTTTCAAGCTTATAAACTTTATTTTTTATTGGATCATTTGCGGGTAATTTTTTAAATTCACCACTATTCAACTTGATTGTTTGAGCACACAGAAAAGTGGGCCCATCAACCATGGAGAGACATAACAAAAAAAAGTATATACCTCAGGATCTTTTGCTGCATAAGATGCTCTTATATAATAAATCTAGTATTGAAATACAATGTTCAATAATTTACCTTACAATCTGTAAAAATAATGTTTTATTATTGAATACTAATTGATCCTTCTTGCCTGACAATATGAATCAAAAACCTAAATGTATACAGATGGAATAGGAAAAATATGGTATTGTTGAAAACACGAATTTGAATTTCAATATTTGAAGAAGAGTATTAAAAGAATAACGCAAATTGTTTGCAAATAAAAAAGGGTTTCAGAATTAAATCTTCAGAAACCTTTGCTGCTCTAGCTCCCCAAACCAACATTGAACCTTCTCCAAATGTCGGATTGAAATAACATTTTTATTTTGCAGTAAAGTCTCTTTTGTCTACAAGGGAAATTTTTGATTTAATATCTTTAATATCGCCTGGTCGTTTGTTATTTAGTGACAGAAAATGAACTATATTGAATATTTTTTTATTCTTTGCTTCTGTGTAATTTTCTTTTTGTCACTTTTTTATAAAAAGTAAACTAAAAAATCGGAAAATTTTAAAGCCCTGCGATGATCGTTAGTCGCACTGCTGCCATGCTAGCCGGGCTACGACCATCACGTCCATCATCGCACATAAAGCTGCCGCCCTAAATTTTCCATTGCCAGCATGCTTTTCCTCCTGAGGAGGAATTAAGATATTACGGATATGAGAAAGTTTATTCACAGTAATTTTATCTTTGAACTGGTAAGGAACCGTATATTCAAAAATAATTTTACAATTGCAAAGTTCACTCCCAAAATGGGATGAATGGCTGATGACGGATTGAGGGAGGATTGAGAGAAAATATTTCTTCTAAATAAAAACCCGCAGAACTGAGTGTTTGCGGGTTTTTTTGATCGGCCTTAAAAATGTTTTTCTATATGATGCAAAGTCCTGTTACGACTATATGTGCATTATTGCTTGTTCCTGGGCATCCATCGTTCTTTCAGCACGGTTACCTTATCAATAATTAAAAGCATTAAATATGCTGCCAGTGCTATTCCGGCCATAGAGCATATTAACAGAGTGTAATAAATCATAGTCCATTTAAGTGCAATTTGTAAACGCAGCCAGAAACTATCGGTCTTTATTTCAGCGGTACCTTCCAGCAGCGAAAATTTTATGGTGCAGAACTGTTCTTCCGATTTATAATCGCCAAGCTTTACACCTATATTCTGCATAGAAGTTTCTATTTCAAGAATTTTATCATGCAGCGAAATGTAATCTTTTATTTCGCCGCTCTTTGTTTTTAATTCATTTAATGAAGCCAGTATTTTTTCGTACGATTCTTTCTGAGCCATCAATGTACGGTAATCGTTGGTCTTATCCACTTTCACAACTTCATTGAATTTGATGGACCCGATTTTTTGTACGGCTACATAACAAGAATCGAATAGCTCGGGTGTAACGCCTATTAACAGGCGAAGTTCGCGGTTCCCTTTATTTCCCGATTTTTTCTCATATTGTATCGCGGCTTTAAATTCTTTTACCACTTTCCTTATGGATGCTTCGTCCTTGTCGAACTGCGTGGTTTTCGATTTTAAAGTGGCTGTTTTTTCATATTTTGCTTCGGAGGAAGATTCATCCGATTTTCCCTGGTTTTGCTCAACGTAGTCAGCTTTCGATTCTTTTGAATACGATGATTTTTCAGAAGCATAATTTTTCTTTACCTCGCCGAAACTGCTGAACACTTCCTGTTCATCTGTTTTGGTGTTGCGAATTTCCGAATACATATATCCATAAAGTATCCTGAGTCCGAGCATTACAAAGAACAAAGCTGCCAGCAGGAAAACAAGTTTCCAGAAACGTTTTTTGAAAGGTTTTTGTGATTTCATATATTGATTTGTTTTTTCAAATTTAACAATTTTGATGAACGTATGAACCTATTTGAAATGTGCAATAAGAGGAATACGGAAGCCTGCACTCCGTGGTGAAATTGCACAAATTATTTTTTCAGGAACCAGTTTATGACTTCTGTTTTAATTTTATCTTCTTTCACTTCGCTTTGGCACAATTGTTCAAAGCTCATATGCTTTTCAGTAATTGCATAAGCTACCATTATTGCAAAGCACCAATATTCTTCCGGTTGTTTCCGTTCGTGCAGCAACTTTCTCACTTTCGCAGGCAGGTCCATTCTGAGAATCCCATTCTTCATTATCCTGCTGTTCTTGGCAATATAGAATGCATATCCTTCCTGTTTCCACAAAGGCAGTGTAAGAATTTTCAGAAATCCAAGCTTATTTTCCTGCAAGGAATGTATGGTTTCATGCACAATTGTCTGATAGAGTTTTTGAGTGTGACCGTCAGCAAAAATCATCGTGCCATTGCTAAGATCAAGAGCAGGGACTATCATGGAATTATTAAAAAAGAATTGGTGAAAGCCTGCGCGATATTTTGAATAGCTTTGAGTGAGCGTGTAATAAAGCGTATTATGGATTAGAAATAAACGTTGGTGTACAGTTGAGTCATAAATCTCACTTGTCTTTAAATATAGTATTGAAGAATCAATGAAAGGTTGAATTTTTCCATCAATATCATCGTTCGAATAAATACTGAAATTTCTGTACTCAACTTTATGCTTGAATAAAAGCTGCGGCCACCAGATTAGATAGGTAAGGAAAAGTATGCTTAGCACTAAAAACCAGGTAATATATTTTATAAATATTTTCGTCATGCAGGTGTTTGAAGTATGTAATTACCAGGCTTTCTTAAGTTGTTAAATATAAAAAAAATATTTTTACAATTACGAAGTTTACTCCCGAAATAATAAGAATGGCTGATGATGGTTCGAGAGAATATTTTCTTATCAGTAAAAAACCGCAGAAATTAGTTTTGCAGGATTTCTACAGCGATTAATTAAATATACAATATTCAGGACTGAATAAAGTGAAAAAACATCCAAAAGGATTGATTGGAAAATTAAATTTATATTTGTCATCAATGTTGTGTTCAGTGGAATGTGATGCATTTGTATTTCTGAGTGATGTAAGGCTGGGTTAGTTGTAACCTGAACGATATAAAGCCTGATAAGGCAACTGTTTTAACGCTTCATCAGGCCGGTATGACAAATGATTTATGCACAAATTACCACTGGCAAAAAGTTCATGGTTATTAATTATTAATCATTGAATAATTAATCAATATATTTACTGTTGTAAAAGATTATAAATTAAATTATATGAAGTTTACATGGTTCAAAATTTTATCTGAAGGAATTTTTCTTTTCCTGGTTCTCGTTTCAATTGATACACGGGCTCAACTCTATGGCACCCCTGACTACTATGATGTTCCATACAGCTATAAAAAATTCAAAACGGTTTGGGACTTAAAAGATTCTGTATTTATTAAACAAAATAATAAATCAACCGACAGGTATACAAGTTCTGTAAAGGATGGAGTGCTCCAGGTAAATCCAAAAATAAGTAAAAACTTTATATATGGTTTTAATATTGAAGAGCCAGATACACTTAGCAATTGGGAAATTGAAACTAAAATTTATGTTGACAAAAGTAAATATCTTCCTTCAATAATAATCCTGCTAAACGGAAAAGAGCAGGACACTACTGCTAATGCCATAGCCTTTGTCTCAAACTACGGAACCGTGATAACCCAGAGTCATGTTAAGGGTAACTCGTTTGCAGAGAAATCAGACAAACCTTCAGGAATCGGTAGTGTTCCATATACCATCACTGTAAGGAAATATTTTAATCAGATGATGTTATTTATTGACCGCCGTTTTATCGGCTATTTTCCCAAAGAAAGTGTGACGCTGCATGGTAATTTCTTTTCCTGGGTAATTTCCCAAAATCAGCAGTTGAATATTTATTCCTTCAGCTATTGCACAATATCCGATAAAAACCAGGATTCATTTTTAGCAACACATCCTGCCGCCAGGCTATCGGCCTATGACAGCCTGAAGAAAAAAGTGGTATTCGAAGAAAATTTCGATGACAATAAAAATGGCTGGACCGATAATGATTGTAAATACACCATAGTTCCCACCTACAGGTTTTCCAATGGTTTCCTAAAAGTTAAAGATAGAAATGTGAGGATAAATAATGTTTTACCGAAAGGTAATTTCGAGTGCGAAATAATCATTAAAAGAACCAGGGATGCAGGCAGGGTTGATATTGGTACCGACAGTTGCGGAGATGGAGGCCTTGAATGCGGTTTATGGGCCAACAGGGTTGCCAGAACATATTATTATCTCTGGATAGGGGAGGATTATGACAAAAGATTCAAAAATCAGTATTATGTGCCACAGGACGATCAGATTAAATTTGTTGTAAGAAGAGTGGATGATGTGTTTTACATTTTTGCCGATGACAATTTTATTACTGCTATGTACCCCTATCCACAGATACATTCAGGTATAAACCTGTTAGGCCCGGATGCAGCATTTGATTATATTAAGGTTACGGAACTTAAGAATTAGAGTATTCTTGCAAAGGGAAAAGGTGAGTTATTGTCCATCAATTCTGATTCGCATGAAGCCTTCCCGCTTCTTTAATTGAAGCAATTTTTGATTAATAACTTTTATTGAATTATAATAAATGTTGCATATACATTGATATCTTATTAAAATGATTTATGATTCTTTTTCATTTCATTTATTATATTTCCCATCCATCACGTTTTGATATTTTTCCTTTTCATCTATCTGTTTCTGCAGATTTAGCATGATAGCATCATACCCCGTGTCATTATACTCCAGCTTATCCTCCAGGCTATAATACATTATTCTTGGCGCTACTTTCGACGACAGTCTTGATGATGTAATCACGGTACTTAAATATCGCCTGATCTGGGTTTGAGAGAGCATATTGCCAAATTTTTCGTTCATGATATTTGTGTAGTCATCCATCGATTTCTTTCCTCCTCTGTCCTCAAAATATGAGCAATTTACAAATTCGATCTCTTTGGCAAAGAATCTTCTGAATAATTCCCAATACTGCGGATTTAATATGAATATACTAATCTTACGGTTTTCCGTCCATATCCATCTGAAAGTAAAATTCTGCAAATCCTGTAACTTCAGATAATCTCTCATGTGGTATGCTTTGAGTGAAGGAAGATACAACGCATTTCTTCCTCCGGTTCTTGCGGCAAGCGAATCAACAATACATGAAAGTTCTTTGCTGGTATCACATCCAAACGATTGCATGGGCATATCTTCCTGTCCAAGCCTTGCTTCCGCATTGAATGAATTTAAAATCATTAATTTCCTGGCGCCTTCAAATGGCATCAGCGGACCTTTTAAAAGTTCAAATGCATAAGCGCGATGTTTGATATCCTGGTAACAAAGATATTTCCTCAAGTACTTGTTCATTTGTGCCGTATCCTTTGCAAAGCTCAATGCGTTTGAAAGAATATATTCATGATCCCCAAGCGCCTCGCTCAGCTTGCAGTAGAATTCAAAAGCCTGATCATTGGTCTTGAACTTTAAGTCACCGGACCAGTAGAACATTCCTTTGAGAGAGTCTTTTTCAGGTTGACTTAAAGGCAAAATATTGTCGTTAAATTTTGTAAAAATATTGTCGGTCATTTTTCTTTTCTTCAGTTTGCCTTCAACTCTTACAGTATCATAATAACGGTCAGTAATGAACTGCTTATCCCACAAGGCCGGATCAAGGTAACAAAGCCTTCTTACAGATTCCAGGATATACTGAATATAAACTATGTTGTCGGGATTATTCAGATGCAACCGAAATGCTTTTTCAATGCAATCATCGAAATCAAGACCTTCCATCAGGCACTGCAGTATCTGCTGACCTGCTTC